>Ga0126381_100001173_pt1 | contig 28471 bp, 24 predicted proteins | sample PanSoiMetPlot_28_FD_96465 | JGI IMG/M metagenome (GOLD analysis project Ga0126381, IMG submission 96465) | Tropical forest soil microbial communities from Panama - MetaG Plot_28 | ecosystem: Environmental > Terrestrial > Soil > Tropical forest > Bulk soil | place: Panama | collected 2016-02-17
AACGGCAGCTCATAGGTAAAGCTCTGCTCGTAGTTCAGCAGCCGGTCATAGTCGGTCGGAGCATAGTTTCTCCGTTGGTTGATAAAGAATTGAAGTCCTCCATCATCGCTGTCAAAGTAATTCAGTCCCTTACCCCAGGTAAAGGCGGTCGTGAACGACAGCCCCTTGGAGAAACGCTTGTTCAACTGCGTTTGCAGTGACTGGTAGTTGGAGGAAAAACCCTGGAAGATCTGCTGGGTCGATGCGGTGCGGTGGACTGTCGAGGGGCACCCAACGCAGTTGTATTCCGGTCTGGACTGGGCTCCGCCACCATAGGTGCTGGGGCTGTTAATGTCCAAATTACTGCCCATATTCACGCCATGGTTAGCGACATAAGCCACCTGCAACGACATATCGTAGGGCAGTGCCTGCTGTATCGCCACATTCCACGACGCAACATACGGATTTTTCCAGTTGAGGGGAACGTAGAAATATTGTTGAGCGACCAACGTCGGCGTATTGGTCGGAATGATGCCGTTGGATGGGATCGGGACTGGAACCGGCGCCGGGAAACCTGCCTGGAAGGTCGCCACCGTCACGCCATCGGCAAGCACCGCGGCGGTAAATGGGCTCGAGCCACCCGGGTTGTACGCGTTGTTCGACCGGACAGGGTAGTTATAGGCGTAGTTGTTATCTGGGTAGGGTGTGTAGCTGATGCCGAAACCTCCGCGGATCACCGTATCATCGGTTACCCGATAGGAGAAACCAGTTCGCGGCGAAAAATAGCGATACCGCGTCTCCATACCAAGATTCGAAGGATTGCCTCCAACACCCGCGATGACAAGCCTGTTCCCGACCGGATCGTAGTTCGAGAAGCCACCGGCAATCTTCGGAGTCGCCGGCGGGTAGAACTCCCACCGTACTCCCAGATCCACCGTCAGCTTCGGACTCACTTGCCACTTGTCGGCGGCAAAGGCGAAGAACCACCACTGCCGGTAAGCCGGGAAGAAGGTGTTCACGTCGCGGCCCACCTGGCTCGGCCGGTCGAGCAGGAAGCTCGCGATGTTGTTGGCAAGGTTTGTTCCTGCGCTCTGCGCATCCGAGGTCTGCTGATCGGCAAACCGGAAGATGCCGCGCGGGCTGAACGTCTGGTCCTGCAACAGATCGTCCCGCACACGCCGCAGGTCGCCACCGAACTTCAGCGTGTGGTTCCGAATGATCTTGGTCCAGTTGTTTACGAAATCGATGTTCGACTCGCCGCGAATCCACGGCACCGAGGCCGAGTAGCCGATCACAGGCCAGTCCTGGCCCTGCGCGCCGAAACCTGTGATGAACACTCCTACCTGTCCGCTAGTGAACTGGTTGATGTTCACGCCCGGAATTCCCAGAGCGGTCGCATCGTTCGAACCATAGTTGCTCGGCTGCGCATTGTTGCGCAGGTGAGCCACGCCAAACCGCGCTTCGGTAAACAGAGTCGGCGAAAACACGTGGTCGTAGTTCACGCCTGTGCTGTACGAAGTCTGGACACCCGTGCCCTGGAACCCGCCACCACCAGCCGGGCCGCCCAGAAACGGGCCAAACGCTGGTGCCTGGACCGTGTTCACTCGCTGCCAGCTGAACCGGCCGCTGACGTGGTTTCGCTCATTCAGCGTGTAGTCGATCTTCGTGTCCCAGCTGTTCGTTCCCTTCGAGAAAGGCAGGTTCGTCTTATAGTTATTGCCTGGATTCAACAACGATGACGTCGGCGTCAACGTGCCATACTGCGCCGCCGCCGCGTTCACCCGCTTCAGAATGTCCAGCGACACAGGGTTCACGCGACCGATCGGAATCTGATTGTTTGCAAACGCCGTGCGCGGGCTCGAAGCCGTGCCGTCACCCGTCGCCGGATCAAAGATCTGACCACTCCGGAATCCATTTGCATTCGGAGTGCTTCCCAACGTAGAGCTGAGATCGATGTTACCCTGTGCATTCGGAGTGAAGTAACGCGAGTCCGGAATCGTAAACGTGCTGCTTATACTCTCGTGGTCCGAACTTCCCTGATAGTCGCCAAAGAAGAACAGCTTGTCCTTGAAGATCGGACCGCCAATCGAGCCGCCATAGTTGTTGTAGGAAAGGTGCCCTAGGGGCCCGCCAAAGTACGACCGCGCATTCACAGCGCTGTTTTGGATGTATTCGAACGCCGACCCATGAAACGAGTTCGAGCCCGACTTCAGGATTACGTTTGTCACCGCACCCGTGGCACGGCCCAGCTCAGCATCGAAGTTGTTCGTGGAGATATCGACCGACTGAATCGCATCCGCCGGAGGAATGATGATCTGCAGCAACCCCGTGCGCTCATCATCGTCGATGCCTTCGATTTGATACAGATTGCCGTGGCGCGGGATGCCGTTAACCCGCGTCTGTAGCGCGCCCTGCGCGTTAAAAAACTGCGAGTGCTCATACGTCACAGGTGCTGTCCCGGGAACCAGGTTCAGCAGCGACTGAAAGTTCCTGTTTGTCGTCAGAGGCAAATTAGCAATATCGTGTGTCTCGAGCTTCGTGCTGATATCGGCACGATCCGTCTGTAGTAGAGGCGGCGCTGTTGTAACCAGCACCTCTTCACTCACGCTGCCAGGGACCACCTCAAAATCAACGCGGGTCGAAGAATTCAACAGCACATCGATATTTTCATGAGTAACTTTTTTGAAGCCCTGAGCCGAAACCGTAACGGTGTAGCGTCCCGGGGGCAGACTTGGAATCGTGTAGTTTCCCGCATCATTCGTTACCGACTGATATACCGTGCCAGTCGCTGTCTCCGTCGCTGTGATGGAGGCTTTTGCGACAGTCGCCCCGCTACTGTCCTGCACCGTGCCTAGAAGCGTGCCACTCACTGCCTGTCCGAACATCCTGGATGGCCCCAACAGGAACAGCACAGCCGACAGAACAAAGATCGTACCTATGCGTTTCATCACTTTTAACCTCCAGAAAAACGAGAACCCCCACAACTCAACTTATTGTTTGAAGAGCGAACGAACGCTAACAGCTACGATCGAAGGTAGTCAACAGGGAAATCGGTCGGTTCTATCCTTTGCTTCGACCCTTCTAACTGGACGACCACCTGCAACGACAGGTACTATGCGCTCCATGAATGCCTCAATTTCTCGCCGTAGCCTGCTTTATGGAAGCAGCATGCTCAGTGCAGCCGCGCTTCTACCCAAACGAGCCAGTTTTCTAATCGCCCAAACGGCCCCGACTTCCCCTATCAGACTGGGTATCGCCAGTTATACGTTCAGGAACTTCGACCAGCAGCACCTTATCGAGTTCATGAAGGAGCTCAAGACTCCGTACCTCAATTTGAAGGATGTTCATCTCCCCATGATCCCCGCCGATCAGGTCGCGGCACGCGCGGCCCAGTACCGCGCAGCCGGGTTCAAACTCACGGCGGCGGGTACGATCTACTTCACCAAGGATAACGACGATGACATCCGGTCCAAATTCGAGTATGTAAAAGCCGCTGGCATCCCCATCATTGTGGGCTCCCCTACCCGCGAGGTCCTTCCTCGGGTTGAGAAATTCGTCAAGGAATACGACATCCGCCTCGCCATTCACAATCACGGGCCAGAAGACAAGCAGTGGCCGTCTCCCCTGGACGTCCTCGCTGCCGTCCATTCCATGGACTCCCGTATCGGTTGCTGCATTGATGTCGGCCACAGCATGCGAGCGGGAACGGATCCCGTTGAAGCGATCCGCAAGGTTGGTCCACGACTTTTCGCCGTGCACATGAAAGATCTCGCTGACGGCAAAGTAAAAGAGAGCCAAGTGGCGGTCGGGGATGGTGTGATGCCTGTACCACAGATCTTCCGCGCTCTGACCGACATCCATTATCCAGGGACTGTCGACCTGGAGTACGAGATCAATGGCGACAACCCCATGCCGGGCGTTATCAAGAGCTTTGCCTATATGCGTGGTGTGCTCGCCGGAATGGGCTACAGCAAATAGTTGGCCATCGGCATAGAGTGCACTTATCTGCCCACAACTTCAACCCCATCAGACTCCGTCCCGAGCTTCGCTCCAGACGAACTCAACTTGTGGGCCGCATCATCCCAATGGAACTGCGTGACTTCCGATGCGCCTTTCTCATAGTCGTATGTGGTTCCATCGTCGCGATAGAGGGTGAACTGCCCATTGGCTCCTGGATACACTTTGACCCTGGTAATCTTTTGTTGCTCATTCGTACTTTGTACTTCTGAGCCTATCGGAATGATCGCCCCTGCCCTTACGAACAGCGGTATCCGATCGATTGGAGCTTCGGCGGAAATGGTTCGACCTCCCTCGATCCGTTGGTTGGTCCAGAAGTCATACCAATCCGTGCCGGCAGGGAGGTAGACACGACGGCTGGTCCTTCCCTGCTCAGTCACGGGAGCCACCAGGAGCGCCGGCCCAAACATGTACTCGTCGCCAATATCAACTACATTCGGGTCATTGCCGAAATCCATGAACAAACCGCGCATAAAGGGCGCACCGGACTCGTGCGCCATGTATCCAAGCGAATAGATATAGGGCATGAGTTGATAACGTAGCCGGAGATATTTCTCCAGAATTGGCTCTGCCTGTTTCCCATACGACCAAACCTCGTTATATTTCCTGCTGCCGTGACTCCGAAAGTTCGGTTGAAATGCTCCATATTCGAACCATCGCACATAAAGTTCGGGATAGTCGTCGTAACGGCCGATCTCCGCGCGCGCGTCCGACGGGTCGAGGAGCGGTGGCCTTTCCGGTACATGGGTAGCGGGGAGATACTGCCATCCGCCGATGTCAGTGCTCCAGTAAGGCATACCGGAGGCAACGAAATTGATTCCCGTCGGAACCTGCCGCTTCAACGTATCCCAGTTGGGCGAGATATCGGATGACCAGAAGATCGCCCCGTTGTGTTGTGCCCCGGTGTACGCATCCCGCGCCAGTATGAGTGCCCGAGTCTTTAGGTCGCGGCGGAACCCGTCATAAAACGCCGCCGTGTGGAACAGCGGATACACGTTGAAATATTCAGTACCTGGCCCCACGTGGAAGTAGCTTCCATTGGGAGGGAGATCGGGTTCCGTTTCATCGGCCCAAAAAGCATCAAACCCCTTCTCTACGAAATTGGCCTTCACCGTGTCCCAGTACCAGCGAGCCGCCTCAGGATTGGTCGTGTCAATGTCGGACCCGGCGCGATCATAGGGCAGTCCATTGGTCGGCGTGCCGTCAGCCAGGTGCATGAACCAGCCCTTCTGTTTGATCAGATTGTAGAATCGCGAGTCTGGGACGAACCGCGGCCAAATGCTGATCATGCTGTGAAATCCAAGGTCGTGGAGTTCTCGATTCATCGCCACAGGATCAGGCCATTTCACCGGATCCATGTCCATCTCACCCATCTTCGTGTAGTAGAACCAATCGACGACCATAACATCGGCAGGCAGATGACGTCTGCGATACTCGCGGGCTACGTCCAGCACCTCCTGTTGCGTCGTATATCGCTGCTTGCACTGAATGTATCCATACGCAGACTTCGGCAACATCGGAGTGTCGCCGGTCAGCAAGCGATAACCTTTGTAGATCTCGTCATAGCTTGCGCCAGCAATGACGAAGAATGACACTCGCCTGCCAACCTCTGACGTCCAGCGGGTCTGATCGTTAAAGCCGAACTGTACCGTTGTTCGTGAAGGATTGTCCCATAGCAGGCCATACCCATAGTTTGTGACAACGAACGGCACACATACGCTTTGACCGGAGGGAGCGTCGTAGTCGTGGGCACAATGCACCACGTGGCCCCTGCGATCGAGATAGCCTTCCTGATTTTGTCCGAGCCCGTAATAATGCTCGTCCATCCGCGAACCAAACGTTGCCCCGACTCGGAAGAAGTCAGGGTCGCTGGGCCGTCGGTCGTAAAGGACATTGGCATCGCCGTCCTTGTGGTTGGGTACGGACATCTCCCAACCACGCATCTCAAGCAGAGTCTTCCCATCGGGGGTCTTGAATGTGATTCCAACACCTGGTGTTGATCCGTTGAAGAACTTCGCAATGTCACCTGCAGTTCCGGTTGGTGTCCATTTCTTTCCTTCGGGTCTTACCGTGACGATCATTCGCGAGGACTGCAACACGTCTCCACTTGAATTGGTCTCGCGCTTCCAACCCTCTCCCTGGGCATGGGCAATGATTCCGTAGCCTGGTTTGCCCAAGGCCTCCTCTTTGCGAAGGCTGACGCTGACCCGAATGACATTTTCCGCATAAGGCTCTAAGACAACCGTTGCCTCTGCTCGGTTCAGAACCATTTCACTCTGCGCATGAGCGACTCCAAGGCCAACTCCAACCACTAACCCAATCGCACCAACGACGTTTGCTTTCCTCATCCACTCGCCCTGACACATATTGAAGCGTTTTAGTTGCGCCAGTTCTGGTTGTCAACTGTTCGCTCGGCTCTCGAGTGGACGCAGAACTGCTTTCGCAAAATTGGGCCTTCCATTGCACTTTGCTCGGTATAATGTTCCCCTTGTGGGGAATCAGTAACTAGACTAAGAAGATGCTTCCCGTCGGAAGCATGGACTCCAACCGGTAACAACAACCACATCCAGTACTGTCATCTGGCCGTAGTCTGCCCGGTGATTGTCGAACTCTTGCAGAGGACTTCGAATGACGTGGTGGCGTAGGTGGAAAACCCGGTTAATGATCTTCTTGGCCGTCCTCGGGCCGGGATTTATTACCGCCAACGTCGACAACGATTCGGGTGGCATCCTTACCTATTCCCAGGCGGGCGCACAGTACGGATACTCGCTGCTGTGGACGATCATTCCGATCACGCTTGCGCTGATCGTGGTGCAGGAGATGTGTGCCCGCATGGGAGCGGTCACAGGGAAGGGCCTAAGCGATCTCATTCGCGAGGAGTTCGGCCTGCGCATGACCTTCTTCGTCATGATTCTGTTGGTCATCGTGAACTTCGGCAACGTTATGGCTGAGTTTTCCGGCATTGCCGGCAGCATGCAGCTCTTTCACATCAACAAGTACATCAGCGTACCGGTCTCCGCCCTTGTCGTCTGGGTGCTGGTCGTCAAAGGCGATTACAAGAGCGTAGAGAAGGTGTTTCTTGTCGGCAGCGTTATCTACATCACCTACATCTTTGCCGGAGTTCTGAGCGGGCCAAACTGGCATCTTGCGCTCGTCGAGACGGTAAAGCTGCCGCGCCGCGAGGTTTGGCACGATCGCAACTATGTCTACATGACGATCGCACTCATCGGCACAACGATCTCACCGTGGATGCAGTTCTATCTCCAATCTTCGATCGTGGAAAAAGGTATCGAAGTTCGCCAATACAAGGATTCTCGACTCGATGTAATCGTCGGCTCGATCTTCACCGACGTCGTAGCGTGGTTCATCATCGTTGCCTGCGCGGCGACGCTGTTTGCCCACGGTATACGAGATATTGTGGAAGCCTCTGAAGCTGCCGAAGCGATGAAGCCGCTGGCCGGGCAATATGCTTTCATTCTGTTTGCAGCCGGACTGTTCAACGCCTCCCTGTTTGCTGCGTCGATCCTGCCGCTCTCGACGGCCTACACGGTCTGTGAGGGGCTTGGATTTGAAAGCGGGGTGGACAAGGGGTTCCGCGACGCCCGGTTCTTTTACTGGCTTTACACGCTCCTGCTCGCCTTGGGGGCCGCGATCGTCCTGATCCCCAACTTTCCCTTGATAAGGGTCATCATCGGATCCCAGGTACTCAACGGGGTTCTGTTGCCGATCGTGCTGATCTTTATGCTCAGACTGGTCAACAAGCACGAGTTGATGGGCAAGTACACCAATTCCCGCTGGTTCAATGCATTTGCATGGCTTACTGTGGTGATCGTGGCGGGATTGTCTCTGATGCTGATGTGGAACAACATGACCAGCTAGAGCAGTTTGCCCTCAGAGAGATCCTTGATCAAGCCAAGGTCGGCAGCCAGAAAGTCATAGCCTGTCAGGCTCGTCAACGCAGCCCACTGCACGTCATTGAAGATGCGGTTTTCCATCTCTCCGGAGAACTCCCGAACCGCAAAGAACTGCAGGTCGATGGTTCCTCCGTTGCGATATTTGTGTCGGATCTGTGCAACTCGGTTCCCGATGACCGCCTTGATGCCTAGTTCTTCAAAAAGTTCGCGAGCCAAAGCGGCTTCGGGGGTCTCACCGGGCTCGATCTTGCCACCCGGAAACTCCCATTTGAGACTCATGGGCTGATCCGGCTTTCGCTGGCAGACGACAACTTCAGCACCCCCGTCGGCGTCGCGCAGGATCAATGCCGCGACCACAAATCGTACGGGTCTCGAGGCAGCCTCTTTATGATTGTTCAACTTCCGAATGTGCTCTCTCACCGGTTACCCGTCTCGACACTGGTAACCATCCTACAGCCGAAGGAGGTTTAGGCGGGGGAGACCGCGGCGGGATAGTAAACGGACCAGCCAGCAAGCGCACTCCTGTCGAGGAGCGCAGGGGATGGGTTGACCGGGAAGGCGCGGCGGGCGACGGCGAGCATCGCTGCGTCATGGATGGAGTTGCCGAAAACCGCGTCCGGCGATGTGATGCCTACGCGGGCCAGGGCCACTACCTTTCCTTCGTCGGTCGGGATATCGCGGATCACATCCGTCACGACGCCGTTTCTCACATCTACACACGCTGCGAGGACGTGATCGGCGGGAATGTTAAAGCGGCGCATTCCCTCTTCGATGACCCAGTCGTTGGTGGAACTGACAGCCCAGATCTGGACGCCGTTCGCCTGGAGAGAGGCGATGAGTCCGCGTAGCTCAGCGAAGATGCAGGGCTCGATCTTTGCGGCAAAGAACTCTCGGGCGGCACGGCGCATCTCTTCTTCACGGAGGCCCTGGTAGAGCTGGACCATTTCGCCGCAGATGGCGAGTTCAGAGACTTCGCCCCGCAGGTACCCGCGATAGCGGCGATCGATCCAGTCGATGGCCTCGCGCGAGACGAGTCCCTTTTCGATGGACCAGTTCATGAAACCGGAACCGGCGTCTCCGGACCAAAGAGTTCCATCGCAATCGAAGACAGCAATGGAAGGATTTAGATCGTGGACGGCAGCGTAAAGCTGGTCTGTGGTCAGGCGTTGGGTGATGAGGGCATTGCTCACTTGATGCTCATTTCTGTCGCGCCGCCGATGCGGCACTTCTTTTCAGACGTTGGTTTTCATCTTTATCTTATCGTTCCGATGTATTGCAGGGGTTTGAATGACGGGTGCCCCCCCCAGGTACTTTTTTGCGCAAGGTCTTCATTAATATGAACTTTGGTCCGGACTTGTCTCGTAGAGTCTTGATTTTTCCGATCAATTCCTTGCAAACTGTTCAATTTTCAATAGTTATACAAAAGCCTGGGGGATGGCTCCGAGGCTTCGTCTTTGCCTAACCGCCTGTTTCGTAAAGCCCGGAAGGCATGTCGCTCCATGGATGTGGCTCAGTTTCAAACACTTATCCGTCTATTGACTTGACAGTGCCTGGAACGAGGGCTTCTATTCGATTGCAGGAAGGTTTTGCGCGGGATCGGTTCCTTATGAAGACGTTTCGAGAGATACCGGCACACGAGTTGGAAGCTCATTCGCTGACGGATGAGATGAACCGGTATGGCTATGAGCTGATTCGAGGGTTGCTGCCTCGTGATGCCCTTAACCTTTTGTTGGAAGAGATCACGCAAATTCTCTCCAAGGCAGGATGGCTATTGCCTGATTGCGATCCGATTGAGCGTATGGCGAACTCCGGCGCGGCCTGCGGCGATCCAGATCCGGTGTTCAAGAGGGTCTACGAAGAGATCTTCAGCCTTGAATCTCTGCATGCCTTTGCGCACCTTCCGGAGCTTCGGGAGACGATGGTGCGTCTGGCAGGAGAGCAGCTTTTTGTTCATCCTAAACCGATCGTCCGGCTGATCTTTCCCAACTACGAGCGGCTGGTGATCCATGCGCATCAGGACCATCAGTCCATCGCCGGGGATGCGGAGAGCTTCACGGCATGGATCCCTCTTCACGACTGCCCGGCGGAGCTCGGGCCGCTGCAGATTCTGGAGGCCTCGCATCACTACGGCCTGCAGGAGGCCGACCCTGTCACCGGTTATGTTTCGATGGAGACGGCTCGCGGGGATGACTGGGTTGGAGGACCGATCAACGCTGGCGACGTACTCATCTTCCACAGCCTCACCGTACATGCGGCTTCACCGAACATCTCTAACCAGCTGCGAATTTCGATGGATTGTCGATTTCAGAACTATGGCCGGGCGCTCAATCCGTCGACGCTGGTATTTCCCGGCTCGTCTGGAGGTGGAAGGACGTGGGAGAAGACGTATGCCAACTGGCACTCGGATGAGTTGAAGTACTACTGGAAGCGATTGCCGTTACAGTTTAAGCCGTCGAAGGCTGAGCTTCGGGACCTTGCACAGACGGCGGAACTTCCAGAGATGCGAGCGAGATATGCGAGAATCCTGAGCCAGCTTGAGGCACAGATGCCCGAATAAGAACTGGCCTCCGTTACGTTTCTATGCCTTTCGCAAGGAATGGATGATGGGTTCGGCTCCCTCGAGGATGCGGCCGACCTGACGGTCATTGGCGTCGCGAGGTGCGCGGGCCCTTCCAGCGGCTGTGCGCGGCGTTCGAGTGAAAGAGCCAGGCTATTGGTTAGCCCGGAGCAGGGCTATGACCTGCTCGGCGTGGACCACTCCTACAAGACGGTGGTCTTTGTCGACCACGGGAAGGGAGCGGAGGTTGTACTTGTCGAAGAGCTCGGCTACCTTGCGGCCGGTGTCGTCCATGCTGGCGGTGATGAGATGGCCTTCCGGAACCTCAGCCAGAGGCGTCTGAGGTGGGGCGAGAAGCATCCGGACCACCGGGATGAGGGTTGTGGGGCGGCCTTCTTCGTCAAGCAGGTAGATGTCGGTGATGGGTTCGATGTCGCCTTCGAAGTCGCGGAGAGCAGTTATGGCATCGGAAACGGAGGCGGTTGCGGGCAAAGCAATGTATTCAGTGGTCATGCGGCCGGCCGCGGAGTTCTGGGAGAACTCCAGGAGTTCTTCGACCTCCTGACGCTCCTCGGGATCCATCTCTTCGAGGATCGCTTCCGACTTTTCTTCGGGAAGCTCGGCAAGGAGGTCGGCAGCGGCAGCGGGGTCCATCTCCTCGACGATGCTAGCGACCTGTTCGGAGTCGAGGGACTGGACGAGCGACTTCTGAAGCTTCGGGTCGACCTCCTCGAGGGTCTCGGCGGCCACCTCCTCGTCGAGGCTGGTGAAGACGGCGTGGCGCTCGGGCGGAGCGAGGTCTTCGAGGATGTCCGCGATGTCGGAGGGGTGCATCTCGGCGAGGCGGTCCTGCTCGATCTTGAGACGGATGCGGCGGGCGGGGTCGCGTTCGATGAGGTTGACGAAGTCCCACGGGATGACGCTTGGGGTCCAGCGGAGAGCGATGCGTTCGACGAAGGTCTGGGGCAGGCCCTTGCACAGACGACGCACGGCTCCGCGGGGGCCAACCTCTACCTCGGCGATGCGGAGAGCGGGGCCGGCGGCATCCTGAAGATTCTCCCAGACGAGATCGACGTCGTTGACGCGGACTACCTTGTGACCGTGAACGTCGATGATCTGCTGGTCGAGGAGGTCGCGCTCGACGAGAAGGTAGGATTCATCGTCGACGAAGTCGGCGGGTTGCGCCTCGGGACGAAGGCGCAGGACGCCGGAGGGTGTTGTTTCCAGGTGCTTGATGTAGACGATGGTCGACGGGCTCCTGCGCCCGGGGCGCAGCTTGTAGACGAGTCCGTGAACGTGACAGTCATCGATGGCTGGGGCGATGGCAACTTCGCGGACGCGGCCGAGGAAGGTACCGCTGGCGTCAGCGATGGGAGAACCCAGAAGAGCGGAGGCCGTCGTCTTGTTGTTTCCATGCTTGGACATACGCAGATGCGCTTACCAGACTTTACATGCTTTTGCCTTGACCATGGGTTGCCCCGCTTTGCAGCTGAAGGCGGCGGCGAACTCGGGCATGTTGGCGACGATTCCATTGATTCGCGCGAAGCCGGGCGAATGGGGATCGGTGACGGCCTGGAGGCGCAGGTTGGCCTCGCGGGTGTTCTCGCAGGCCCATTGGGCGAAGCCAATGAAGAAACGCTGATCCGGGGTGAAGCCGTCAATGGACTTCAGCTGCTGGCCTTCGGTGGCCTTCTTCCAGGCAAGATAAGCGATGAGGGTTCCGCCGAGGTCGGCGACGTCTTCTCCGCTGGTGAGCTTGGAGTTGATGTGGATGTCGTCGACGATGGTGTATCCGGCGAACTGCTCGCGGAGGCAGTTGATGCGGTCTTCGAAGCCCTGGGCGTCTTCCTTGGTCCACCAGTCTTTGAGGTTGCCCTGGGCGTCGTACTGACGACCTTCGTCGTCGAAGCCGTGGGTGAGCTCGTGGCCGATGGTGGAGCCGGTGTTGCCGTAGTTCGGGGCGTCATCGGACTTTGGATCGTAGAGGGGTGGCTGGAGGACTCCCGCGGGAAAGTTCACGTCGTTCATCTGAGGGTTGTAGTAGGCGTTGACGGTGGGCGGAGTCATGTCCCACTCGGTGCGATCGACGGGCTTGCCTACCTTGGCCCATTGGCGGGCGTCTTCGAAGCGCGAGGCACGGAGGGCGTTGCCGAAGTAGTCATCGGGCTTGATCGCAAGCTTGGAGTAGTCGCGCCACTTGTCGGGGTAGCCGATTTTGTTGCGGATGGCGTGGAGTTTGCGGAGGGCCTCCTCCTTGGTGGCTGGGCTCATCCAGTTGAGTTGCTCGATCTCGGACTGCATGGCCTGCTCGATCTGGTCGGTCATGAGGACGGTCTTCTGCTTGGTGACGGGGGTGAAGGTGCGGGAGACGAACTCCTGACCAAGGGCTTCGCCAAGTGCACGGTCGACTCCGCGGACACAGCGCTTCCAGCGGGGCGGCTGCTGCTCGGTGCCACGGAGGTAGTGGCTGTAGAAGTCGAAGTTAGCGTTGTCGAATGGCGTGGAGAGGTAGGGCGCTGCGGCAGTGAGAAGGTGAAAGCGGAGGTAGGCCTTGAGGGCGTCCAGAGGTTCGTTGGTGAGGATGGTGCTAACGGCCTTCTGGAACTCGGGCTGAGTGACGTTGAGGGTGGATACGGCGGGAGATCCCTGTTCTTGGAGGTAAGTGGGCCATGCGATGGAGGGGTTGAGCTTGCCGAGGTCTTCGACTGACATCTTGTGGTACTGCTTATAGGGGTCACGGCGCTCGACGCGCGTGAGCGAGGCTTTTGCCAGGGCGGTCTCAATGCGGAGGATGGAAGCGGCATCGGCCTTTGCCTGCTCGGGAGACACGCCGGCGAGGGTCAGGAGTTGGGTGATGTAGGCGACGTACTTCTGGCGGGTCTCCTGGCTCTTGGCGTCGGTCTTTATGTAGTAGTCACGATCGGGGAGGCCAAGACCACCTGCGCCGACTTCGGCGATCATTTGATTCGAGTCGCCGGGGTCCTGTGCGGAGCCGGAGTTGAAGAAGAAGGTCCCCATCATGCGGCTGTTGAGCGGACCGATGTAGCTGAGGAGAGCGGCGCGATCGGCGAGTTTGTCGATGGCGATGAGTTCGGGCTGTACCGGGGATAGGCCGCGTTTGTCGATGGCGGCGGTGTCCATGCAGGCGCCGAAGTAGTCGCCGATCTTCTGCTGGTTAGCCGCGCGGTTGGAGGCTTTGGCATCCTGCTCCAGAATTCCCCAAAGAAACTGGAGGTTGTCATTGGCGAGTTTGGCGTAGACGTCCCAGCGAGGCTGGTCGGCGGGGATGGGGTTGTTCTTCATCCAACCGCCACAGGCAAAGCGATAGAAGTCGGTGCAGGGGTCGACGTAGTGGTCGAGCGAGGTGAAGTCGAGCGAGGGCGAGTAAGGCATGGCTTGGAGGGGCTGCGCGGGTTGCTGGGCAACGGTTATGGTTGCCATAAGCAAAGAGCCAAGAGCCAGTAGCAGAACAGTTCGCATTCACATTTCCCCTTTGCTTTGGGATAGTAGCGCACAAGGGACAAAACTCGTCCCGGGGTTGTAAAGAGATAGTCACAAAACCCGGTTGGGTGGTTTAAAGATCACCCTATCCTTGACATTCGAGCCTTCGACAAGCACACTGCCATCATCGCTGTTGTCCGCCGCTGACGACTGGCAAAAGAAGATTGCAAGGACCGCTTTGGCCGACTTCACGACAAGCCGCGTCAGCTTCACCCTGGAATCGACACTGGATAGTGTCAACAAGATCGAACAGACCGCCGAGCAGAGCGCGCAGCGCGCCGGGTTTGACGAAGAGACGATTCCTCACATTGCCATGGCGGTTCGCGAGGCGGCGGTCAATGCCGTTCTGCATGGCAATGCGTACGATACGAACAAGCACATTACGGCATCGTTTGAGACGACCTCGGACGACTTGATCATCCGGATCGCGGATCAGGGACCGGGGCTTGATCCGGAGACCCTCCCCGACCCGTTGGCTCCGGAAAATATCCTTCGCGGCTCGGGACGTGGCATCTTTCTGATTCGGGCGTTCATGGATGAGGTACACTTTCGCAAGCTACACCCGGGCACAGAACTGACCCTCATAAAGCACCGCACACCCGCGCAGTCGGAGACCTAAGGAGAACAGGAAAATGAGCATGAAAGTACAGACCCGCCAATTGGACGGGGTCACCATTCTCGATCTCAGCGGCCGTATCACCCTCGGCGAAGGCAGCGTCACGATTCGTGACGCCGTGCGCGACCTGTTGGCGAAGGGCCAGAAGAAGATCCTCTTGAACCTGGGCGAGATTACCTATATCGACAGCTCCGGCATCGGCGAGCTGGTAAGCGCCTTCACGACGGTCAAGAACGCTGGCGGCGAACTCAAGCTGCTGAATCTGACGAAGAAGGTCCACGACCTGCTGCAGATCACGAAGCTGTACACGGTCTTCGACGTCAAGGACGACGAGGCTTCGGCAATCTCTTCCTTCAAGTAACTTCCTCCATAACAGAGAAAGGCCGTCGCAGATGCGGCGGCCTTTTCTCGTGCGTCGAAGTGCAATTCGCTCTCAACCTACTTCGAGAAGTCGACCTTCGGCGCCACGCTGTTCTCCGGGTTGCCCCTGAAGTACTCGTCCCGGTAATGGAACCCGGCCATATTGGCCCAGACACTGTTGGGGAACTGGCGGACGAAGACATTGTAGTCCTCGAGCACCTTGTTGTACCGCTGGCGTTCGACGGCGATTCTGTTTTCTGTACCGGCCAGTTCGTCCTCAAGTCGCATAAACTGCTGGTTGCCCTTGAGGTCGGGGTATTGCTCCTGCAGACGGAAGAACGGGCCGAGTGCAACGTCGAGCTTGGTATTTGCATTGATGGTCGATGCACGGTCGGAACCAGCGGCGAGGACACCAGCTCGCGCGTTGGCGATGTTGGTCAGAATAGTGGACTCTTCGGCGACGTAGCCCTTGACCGAGGCGACAAGATTCGGGATGAGATCCAGACGGCGCTGCTGCACCACGTTGACCTGCGAGTACGCCTGGTTGATGGCCTCATTCTTCTGCACCAGGGTGTTCCTAGTGCTGACGTAGCTTCCGCCAGCAAAGAGGACAAGGAGAACGAGGAGCCCGAGGACTCCGAGCACAACCCACATTGGTTTCATGCAGTTTTGATTCCCTTCTTCTGAAGTACTTTTTGGAGTTATGGCAGGCTACCGGCTGTACTTTATCACCAACGCGGATGGCCGCCTGTTGATCGAATGTTGCGAGGGCAGTCCCTCACCAGTCTCCGCTGGCTCCTCCTCCACCGGAACTTCCTCCGCCAAAGCCACCAAAGCCGCCGCTATCGCGGTCACCGCCGCCGCCATAACCTCCTCCGCCCCGGTAACCACCCCCGCCTCCTCCCATCAGGTTGCCGAGAAGAAAGAAGATAAGGCCGATGTTGCCGGTTCTTGCGAGGAAGAAAAGAATAAGCAGTAAGACTCCCCCGCCGATGACGAGTTCTGTGAGAGTAATTTGTACGGGTTGCCGCTGAACCGGTTCGCGACGGTATTGATGGGCGGCCGGCACCGACAGGGTGACACCGGCGTCCTCCGCAATGACGTTGGCGACCTGCCGCACGCCAATGGGGATGGCGGTGTTGTAGTCGTTCTGGCGAGCGTAGGGCGCCATGGAGCGGCCGATATCGCCGACTTTAGCGTCGTTGAGAATACCTTCAAGGCCGTATCCTACCTCGATGCGGCCTCGGCGCGGGTTCATGACGAAGATCATCAGAACGCCGCGGTCGTCCTTGTTCCCTACCTTCCACTTGTCCTCGAGCGCGGTAGCGAACTCCTCGATGCTCTGGTCATTGTCGAGGGTCTTAATCGTGACCACGGCGATCTGTGCGTTTGCCTTGCGATCGACCTGCGTGCAGAGAGCTTCGAGATTTTGTTTGACGTCTGGGCGCAGGACCTCTGCGAAATCGTTGACATAGCCGGTTGGAGCTGGGAGCGAGTTGACCGATTCGGCGACTGCGACGGTCGCCGGGGCTATTAAGACGAGGACAATGCACAGCCATCTGTGGATGGTCTTCACGAAGTGCATTCTACGCTGTTATTGCGAACGAATGATTGGACTTGGCCCACGGGCGACACGGAATCGCGGATTCCGATCAGATGGCGGGAGGTGCAGCCAGTTTCGCACGACTGGCCGGTGTTGCGATTCCCTTTGCGCGAGCAATCTTGTCGATCATGACCATGTGGTCGTGAATCAAGGTTGCCCCATCGGTAATTGCATCTTTGAGGGCTGGATCCGTGGTGCTGTTGGCTTCGATACGGAACTCGCGGAGGTTCGCGTGATGATTCTTAACCATCGCAGTGATGTACTCTTTGTCGAACTCGTCGCCTGAGAGCGTGTTGAGTTTGTCGTACTCAGCCTGGTCTTCCTTGCTCATACGCTTAGGGAGCATGACACCCAAGGAATCGGCGATGGACGCGATCTTCTCGTTCAGCTTCATGTGTTCGTCGATCATCTTCTGGCCGAAGCTCTTGACGTCGTCGCTGGTGCCCTTCTCGGCGGCGAGCTTTCCGAGCTGAACCTCCGCCAGGCTCCCTTCGGTCGCTTTGCGCAAAAATGACTTGTCACGCATCCTCTGGACCGTGTCGCCGCCTGTGTTGGAGTCCGGCATGGAGGTGGTGCCGGTCGGGACCTGGCCGGGCTGGTTCGGCTGCGTCTGGGAAGCCGGAGGGGCCATGGGATCCTGAGCAAAAAGAGATGCAGGCGAGACGGCAACAGCACCAAGGATGAGAGCTTGAATGCTACGCAAGAACATATCCGCTCCTTCGGGGGCCAGTCTACGCGTCGACTGCCTCTTTTGCTTCACATCTTTTGGTGTAGTGACGCTGGGTGAGGTTGCCTTTGGGAGCACATGGAACGCGCTATTCTGTCCGATGGAGACTCCATGACAACTTCGACTCGCATCTCCCCTCCGCTTGCTCGCAAAGAGCCCACGCCAACCATTCTGCACGGCCAGGTCCTTGAGGATGACTATCGCTGGATGCGAGAGAAAGAGTCTCCTGAGCTGGTTTCCTATCTCGAAGCGGAGAATGCATACAGCGATGCGGTGATGAAGCCTACCGAAGAGTTGCAGGCGAAGTTGTACGTGGAGATGTTGTCGCACATCAAGGAGACGGACGTCTCAGTTCCCTATCGCGACCACGGCTGGTACTACTACACGCGAACGTTCGAGGGGAGCCAGTACCCCATCTACTGCCGCAAGGCGGCAGCCGGATCGGCGTTTGACGGCTCGCAGCCTGAGCAGGTCGTCCTGGACGTCAACAAACTGGCCGAAGGGCAGGCCTTTATGGCTGTGGGGGCGATGAGCGTGAGCCCTGATGGTTGGAAGCTGGCGTATTCGACCGACAACACGGGCTTTCGTCAGTACACGCTGCATGTGCGCAATCTGAGGACGGGCGAGGATCTGGCGGACACGGCTGAACGCGTGGGATCCCTGGTGTGGGCCGAGGACTCGCACACGCTCTTTTACACCACCGAAGTCGCGGTAACGAAGCGCCAGGATCATCTGTGGCGGCATCGGCTGGGGGATGCGATGGCGGAGGATGTGGTGATCTGCGAGGAGCGGGATGAGCGATTCAACCTGGGAGTGGGGAAGACGCGGGATGGGAGATATTTGCTGCTGGAGTCAGGAAGCCACACCACGACCGAGTGCAGCTATCTGGACGCGACGACGCCGGGAGGGGTGTTCCTGGTGATCGCGCCGCGCCAGGAGGAGCAAGAATATTATGTCGATCACCGGAATGGGCTTTTCTACATTAGGACGAACGATACAGGGAAGAACTTTCGCGTCGTGACGGTTCCCGTGGATGGCGGCGGCCGGGAGGACTGGAAGGAGTTGATTCCTCTGGATAAGGATGCTCCAGTTGAAGATTTTGATGTATTTGATTCATTTTGCGTCAGTTCACGAAGAGAGCTTGGGTTAACTGCTCTTGAGGTTCGACGCTTCGAAGTGGATGGCAGTCTGGGTCGATCACAGAAGATCAGCTTTCCAGAGCCGACCTATTCGGCGCAGGGGAACACCAACCGGGAGTTCGTAACGGACAAGTTCAGGTACAGCTATCAGTCGCTGGTTTCGCCACCGTCGATCTACGACTACGATGTGAAGGCGGAGAGCTCGGCGTTGTTGAAGCAGCAGGAGGTCCCGGGCGGGTTTGAGTCGGCGAAGTACGAGTCGGAGCGTGCCTGGGTGACGGCGGCGGACGGCGTGAAGGTTCCGGTGTCGATAGTTTACCGACGAGATTCCTTCAAGAAGGACGCGAGCAGTCCGCTGTATGTGTATGGATATGGGTCGTATGGCTATCCTTTGCCCGTGGGATTTAGCCCGGCTCGGCTTGCCCTACTGGACCGTGGAGTCGTCGTGGCTTATGCGCATATCCGGGGTGGGGGGGAGATGGGCGACTCCTGGCATGATGCCGGGAAGATGATGGTAAAGCGGAATACCTTCATGGACTTTATCGCTGTGGTCGAGTATCTGATCGCCCAGGGATATGGGGAGAAAGACCGGGTTGCGATTGAGGGTGGAAGTGCGGGCGGTCTGCTGATGGGTGCCGTGGTGAATGAACGACCAGGTCTCTTCCGAGTGGTGCTGTCGCATGTGCCATTCGTGGACGTGATGAACACGATGCTGGATGCTTCCCTGCCCCTGACCGTGGGCGAGTACGAGGAGTGGGGGAATCCGAATGAGGCGGAGGCGTTCGCTTATATGCGGTCGTACTCGCCTTACGACAACCTCAAGCCGGGACCCTATCCGGCGATGCTGGTGAAGACGAGCCTGAACGACTCGCAGGTGATGTACTGGGAGCCGGCGAAGTACGTCGCCAAGTTGAGGACCCTGAAGACGAATGACACTCCCCTGCTGCTGCACATCAACATGGATGCGGGGCATGGCGGGGCTTCGGGACGGTATGACTACCTCAAGGAGATCGCGTTTGACTACGCGTTCTTGCTGACACAGCTTGGAGTGGAGGATTAGCTCAAGAATTGGGTGGACCGAGAGAGCAACATCGGTTTGAATCGGCACCGTGCAGACGCTTGGGCTCTCATCAAAACCGCAACCCACAGACAATCGCTTTTAAGCGTCTCTTCTGGCCGCGATCGAGAATCAATATGACGTGGATCTGCTTGGCCAGCAGGGCTTCTGAATCTGCGCCGCAGTCGCCGTTCTCTCACTCGTAACGCGCTGTTGTTTACCGTGAGCCCGATTGCTGGTCTTGTCACTCCATTCGTGTTTTTTCTTGGTGGAGGTGGAGTCCGGCAACGAAGCGTCGCCGCATCAATCCTTGTGTTTTGCCTCTACCTGGTTAACATTGGGGGTGCCATTGCGCTCGGCGCCGTCGGGAATCCGCTCCTGCCGCTCATTGCTCTCATGCTCCGGTTTGCAAGCGTGAGAGCCACTGTTCGTTCACGCCACTGGATGAAGCAGCCATCCGGCTCGGGCGATCAGGAACTTCCCGCGCGTTCGGACTCTACGGAACCAGGACACCGGATCATTCCACAACAACACGCCGTACCTCCGCTCGCTAGACAACGTCGGCTGATTCTTCTTCGATCTTGTCGCCTTCACCGGGGGCGAGGAAGAGGTTGGCTTCGAGACCGTGCTGGCGGGTATAGAGATCGTAGTAGCGGCCTCCGAGGGCGTATAGGGTTTCGTGGGTGCCGCGCTCGATGATCTCTCCCTCCTCGACGACGAGGATCTGGTCGGCGCGGCGGATGGTTGAGAGACGGTGGGCGATGACGAAGGTCGTGCGGCCCTGCATGAGGTGATTGAGGCCGGTCTGGATCATGGCCTCAGACTCGGAGTCGAGCGAACTGGTGGCCTCGTCGAGGATGAGGATGCGAGGGTCGGCGAGGATGGCTCGGGCGATGGAGAGGCGCTGGCGCTGGCCTCCGGAGAGCTTGACTCCGCGCTCGCCGACCACGGTCTCGTAGCCGTCGGGGAAGCGCTCGGCGAACTCGTCGACACGGGCGATACGGCAGGCCCTCATGAGCTGTTCCTCGGTGGCGTTGGGGCGGGAGAAGAGAATGTTCTCGCGGATGGTTCCGTCGAAGAGGAAGGTCTCCTGAAGGACGACGCCCAACTGGCTGCGGTAGCTGGCGAGCTGGACGGTGGCGAGGTCGATGCCGTCGACGAGGACCTGGCCCGTGGTAGCGGTGTGGAAGGCACAGACCAGCGAGATGATCGTTGATTTGCCCGAGCCAGAGGAGCCGACGAGTGCGGTGACCGTCCCGGGTTTGGACTCGAAGCTGACGCCGTGGAGGACGGGCTTGCCGGGGTCGTACTCAAAGGTGACGTCGCGGAAGGTGACGTCGCCGTGGATGGGGCCGAGGACACGGGTGCGGGCAGGGCTGGAGTCTTCCTCGAGTTCGGAGAGGATCTCGGTGGTGCGGTCGAGTCCGGCGATGGCCTCGGTGAGCTGCGTCCCGATGGAGACAAGCTGGACGATGGGAACGGTCATGAATGCGAGGAACATGACGTAGGTCATGTATCCGCCGGGGGTGAGTTGTCCGGTGACGACGCGGTGTGCGCCAAGGTACATCACCAGGGTTCCGACGATACCGAGGACCGCGGTGGAGGCTAGCGACATGAGGGACTGGGCGGTGAGTGAGGAGATGACGTTCCTGAGGAGTCGTTGTACACCGCCGGCGAAGACGTTCTCCTCGCTGGCTTCGGCATGGTAGCCCTTGACGACGCGGACACCACCGAGCGATTCCGTGAGGCGGCCGGTGACCTCAGCGTTGATCTTGGCACGCTCGCGGAAGATGGGGCGAATGGTCTTGAAGGCACGCTGGAGGATGAGCCCGAACACGGCGAGCACAGCGAAGCTTACGAGCGTCATCTGGACGCTGAGCTTAACGAGGTAAATGAAGGCGAAGAGCGCCGTGAGGATTCCGCCGAAGAAGTCGATGACTCCGGTACCGATTAGGTTGCGGACGCCTTCGACGTCGGTCATGATGCGGGCGACCAACGTGCCGGTGCGGTTGGCATCGTAGAAGGATACGGAAAGCCGTCCGATGTGAGCCTGGACCTTCATGCGTAGCTCGGCGATAAGGCGCTGCCCTTCTTTCGAGAGCAGCTGGGTCAGGGTGTAGGAGGTGATCCCCTGGACGGTGGTGGCGAGCAGGACGGTGCCGACGATCCAAGGCAGCAGGGCGAGATTTTTCCCGTACATAACCTTGTCGATCAAGGGCTTTGTGGAAGCCGGCAGGACGAGTCCACTGGCGCGGTTGAGAATCATCAGAAGGAAGCTGCCGCCGAGAAGCAGCCGGCGTGGCTTGATGAGCTTCCATATCTCCGGAAGGACTTTTTTCAGATTGGGTTTGGGGCGGGACGCCGTGAGTTCGGCAGAGGTGGCCTTTCCAACATTACGGGAGGGCCGGTCTACCGCTTTGATGCCGCCGATTTGGGGGTGGCCGAACGATGCCATATAGATCAGGGTACGACTGAATGAGGCCTTATCACAGGAACGTTTGTGAGCCCGGTTTATTGGATGAGACCTAAGCTGTACGGTTGCGGCGCGCGTTGATGAATGAACGGATGCAGAAAGCGACGAAGATTCCGCAGAGGAGCCACATAACGGCCTGTTCCTGTGCGGCGGCCGGGCGCCTGACCGTTGCGCCAAGAACCATGCGGATGACGTCGATCATGCCGGCGGTGGTGAAGAGGAACCCGAGCAGGCCTACCGAGACGGAGATGTGCATCCAGAGCATTCGCTTCTTTACGTCCTCGGTCTTGGCGAGCGTACCGAAGATGGCCAGCAGGAGGCCAAAGGCGCAGGGGATGAGCGCGGTCGGGTGAGCGCTTCCGGTGGCGACGAAGCCGATGATGCCGAGCAGAATCAGGAGGATACCGGTAACGGTCGTGAACTTGGACATTGGGTTGTCTTGCTCCTTTAGGTGAAAGTTCAGGATACCTGAACAAGTTTTGCAGTATTTGAAGGAAAATCTTTGCCAAATGTCGCGGCCGGGGGCTAAGCTGCTGGCCTCGGTGTGGTGTGGCGAGGCCCGGAGGAGGTGCGTATGAGTGAGCTGATGACGACGGTTGGTTCGGTCTTGAGGGGCAAGAAGACCGGGGCTATTTGGTCGACCACGCCGGAGACAACGGTCTACCGGTCGATCGAGATGATGGCGGAAAAGCAGGTGGGCGCGCTGCTGGTGATGGACAAGGATGAACTGGTGGGTGTGCTGTCGGAGCGCGATTATGCCCGCAAGGTGATTCTGCAGGGAAGGTCGTCGAAGGACACGGCGGTGTCGGAGATTATGAGCGCTCCGGCGATCTGCGTGTCGACGACCCATACGGTGGGCGACTGCATGCGAATCATGACGGACCACCGAATCAGACACCTTCCGGTAAGAGACGGCAATAAGGTCATTGGCGTGGTCTCGATTGGCGACCTGGTGAACTGGGTCATCACTGAGCAGGGAGAGACCATCCGGCACCTTGAGGCTTACATCTGCGGGACCACGGTCTGAGGGCAACTGCCTGGCCCGAATCGAGATCAGCATGCATGGAGTCGAGAGAGTTGGGGTGTGCGGGGCTAACCCCCTTCCCTATCGGATTGCGCCAAAGATTTCAAACTAAAGTCTTTAGGTCCCATTATTGAACAAGTTCAAAAAATATCTTGACACGCCGTGGCCTTACCCTTTATCTCTTTTATTGAACATGTTCAAAACACCACCCACAACGGCATTGACCAAGAAGGCTGAAGCTACCTCCACCCGCATTCTCGACGTGGCACTGGACCTGTTCCGTCGCAGGGGGTTCGAACAAACCACCATGCGCGGAATCGCCGCCGAAGCGGGAGTCTCGCTAGGATCGGCTTACTACTATTTTGAGTCGAAGGAAGACTTAGTGATGGCCTTCTATGAACAGGCCATCGCGGCGATGGCGCCCAGAATGGAAGCGGCGCTAGAGGGCAAAACCAGCTTCGAGGAGCGCATCGCTGCCATCATGGCGGTGAAGTTCGAGTACTTCCAGCCCAACCGAGCCTTTCTGGGCGCCCTTTTCCGGCACGCCGCCGACCCGCAGAATCGTCTGTCGCCTTTCAGCGAGGCGACCCGGCACATCCGCGAGTGCGACCAGATGTACTTCGCGCGAGCGATCGCCTCCAAATCGGGTGGAGTTCGGGTGCCGGAGGACCTGGCGCCGTTCCTGCCGAAGATGCTCTGGCTCTACCAAATGGGATTGATCCTGTATTGGATCTACGATCGCTCACCCGATCAACGGCGGACCCATGCGTTGCGCGAGAAGAGTCTGGCGCTCCTGGTCGGCAGTCTGAAACTGTCCGGTTTTGCGCTGGCGAAGCCGCTGCGGTCAAAGATCGTCGAACTCATTGCCTTGGTAGAAGGAGGCGAGAACAGTGCCTGATCACAAACTAATTCGCCTTTCCGTCGCCATGGTTTGGTTTTACCAGGGCCTGTGGTGCAAGGTTCTGGGTGGCGTTCCCCGTCAGGAGGCAGTGATCTCTAGGGTGCCGTTCCTTGGTGCCAGGGAAGTTCGCCTCGCCCTGATTACGTTGGGCCTGGTCGAATGCGGCCTTGCCGTGTGGGTCTTGTCGGGGCAACGGATGCGGCGGGTTCGAACGCTCCAGACCGCATTGCTTGCAGCAATGAATATCGGCGGACTGATTTGGGCCTGGCATCTGATTCCCGATCCGGTCGGCATGATTGTCCAGAACTTCGCATTTCTGGTGCTTGTTTGGATTGCCTCGGAGGATCGTCGTTATGCTGCCCACACCTGAGACGGCGTCAACACCATGGCGAGACGGCCCCTTCAAGGCACAGCTGGGCAAACTGAGCTTCGGGCAAACGTACGAGGATTCCGGCATCGAACTGAGTGCTTTCAAACCGCGAAGCCGCGTCTTCTGCATCGCCGGCGCGGGATGCACGGCTCGGGCTCTTGCCGCGGCTGGATATCGGGTCACGGCCGTCGACATTAACCCGCTACAACTCGGTTATGCCCAGTCGCGAGCCGCGGGCGGACCGCTGCGAATTGGCGTCGCCGAGCACTTGCTCGGATTCGGTCGCCATTTGGCAAAGCTTGCGGGATGGAGTCGCGCCCAGCTGGCAGATTTTCTGAACTTGTCGGACCCTGCCGAGCAAGTCGAGTATTGGGACCGCCGACTCGACACACAAGCTTGGCGCGTCGCAGTGGATAGGTTGCTCGCTCCATGCCTGCTCGGCATATGCTATGCCAGCCCGTTCGTTGAATCACTGCCGCGGGACTTCGGGCCGCGGCTTCGCCAGCGCCTCCGACGCGCCTGGGCCACGCATCCTAACAAAAGCAATCCGTATGCTGCGTCCCTACTTTTAGGGAGGCCGCCGGTAGAACCGAATGCGCCTGAATTTCTCATTCAGTTCGTATGCGCCGACGCGGCGGATTTTCTGGAAGGTTGCTCACCCGCAGCATTCGATGGCTTCTCCCTGTCCAATATTGGCGACGGAGTATCGCCCGATTATCTGCGACGCTTGCGGATCGCTATAGATCACGCCGCGGCACCAAACGCCATCGTTGTCGCTCGTAGCTTCTCGGAACCCCGCCCGAACACGGTTGCAAACTGGGCTCCCCTGGACCGTTCGTTGCTCTGGGGAGTTGTCGAGGTAAAACGCACGGCAGAAATTTGCGTCGGAGGCAAACCATGTTGCACCTGCTGAAACGGCATCCGATCCCAATCTCAGCGTTCTTTCGTCATTCGTTGGTGTTGACTTATGCTTTTCCGTCGGAAACTCTCCAGCCACTGCTCCCTCAAGGCCTGGTGCTCGATACCTTTCGAGGGCACGCATTTCTAGCCGTCGCATTAGTGCAGACTGAGCATTTGCGGCCCAGTTTTCTCCCAGCCGCAATGGGCAGAGATTTCTTTCTCAGTGGCTACCGGATCTTCACTCGACTGGCTGGGGGGGCCCAGTCGAAGCGAGGATTACGAATCTTGCGCAGCGACACGGATCATCCGTGGATGGTGTGTGCCGGCAATTTGCTGACGCACTACAACTATCACCTGTGCCAAGCCACTTTTGAGGAACACAATCACGGAATCCATTGGATTATTCGGACGCAGCGGTCCGCAGCCGATCTCGAGGTGTTTGCACGACTATCGGGGAGTCCACCGCCTTTACCAAACCGATCTCCGTTCGGCACTCTGGCCGAGGCGCGACGATTTGCGGGTCCTCTGCCCTATACCTTCGACTATGAGAAGGAAACCCAGTCGATCATCGGTATCCGCGCGATGCGGCAAAGCTGGAATCCTCAGCCCGTAGAAGTTGAGGTCGAAGAGAATACGTTTCTCGATCACGAACCATTCCGTCGCACTCCGCCAATTCTGGCGACCGCCTTTCACGTGAGGGATGTTCCCTATCAATGGCAAAGGGGAAGCCGACTCGCATGAACACGATTCCGTCCCGACGACCCTATCAAGGCGTGGTCCAGATCTTGCAATTCAACTGGCGGTCCTACGTGACCACCGCGGGGAGCGTCGGTGTGGCGTTGCTGGCACTGCCGTTTCTACCGGGCCTGGGCCGCACGGTAGTTTTGCTAGGCTCTGCACCGGCACTGTTTTGGCTGGCTTGTTCACTACTGGTGTCGCACTATGTCTACGACCGCTTTCCGCTTTACGATCTGACCTGGGTTTGCTCGGTGCTGTCTAGGACGCCACGGCGCTGGATGAACCTTCACTGCGGCCTGGACGAAACGAGCGCCATCCTTACGGCAATCTTTCCTGATGCGGCCAGTCAGGTAGTCGACATCTTCGATCCTCTGGTAATGACTGAGGCGTCAATACGGGTCGCGCGCCGAATCTCGCATCCCACGACCCCTTCTCGATCGATGCGGTACGACTCGTTAGTCTTTCCTGCTGCGTGGTTCGACGCGGCTTTTTGTATCTTTACGGCCCACGAGCTGCGTCACCACGATCAACGAGTGAGATTATTTGGAGAAATCGCACGCACTCTGACCCCAGACGGCGAGTTCATTCTGATGGAACACCCCCGGAATTGGTCAAATTTTCTGGCCTTCGGTCCTGGCTTTCTGCATTTCTTCTCGCAGTGTGCCTGGCAGAAGGCAGCTTCCGACGCTGGCCTGGCGGTGCGAACCGAGCTTTCCATGACACCTTTTGTGCATGCCTACATATTGCGGAGGGCAGCGTGACTCTGTACTTCCATCTGCAAATTGTCGGAATTCTGCTCATGTTGTTGGGCCTGAGCCACATCTTCTTCAATCGCTTCTTCCGATGGGAACAGGAGTTAGTAGCCGTTTCCCTACTAACGCGACAAGTCTTTTTCGTGCACAACTTTTTCATCGGGCTGACCGTGGCGCTGGGTGGCGCGGCATCGTTCTTTTGCGCCAACGCCCTACTTCGTCCCGATACCCTGAGTCGCGCAGTCCTAGCTGGCATGGCGACATTCTGGTTTTGCCGCTTGCTGGCCCAGTTTATCGCCTACGACAGCGCAATCTGGCGCCGCGATCGGTTTCGCACCTTTATGCACGTCGCCTGCTCCTTGCTGTGGTGCTACGTTACAGTCACCTATGGAATCGCGTTCCTAACCGTAAGGAGCTGACAATTTATCGCTTCGAAGCCGAGGGCGAATGCACTCGCGCGCTGAGCATGTGAGTTGTTAGAAGTTGGTCACCTATTTAACAACAACAGGGTGCCGTACACAGACCGGATAGGTCGACGCGGACGGGCGCTGTTCCGGCACAGCGTTGCGCTTTGGGCCGAGCAACAGCAGTTCACGGTCATACAGTGAGGGCCGATCGTTCACAACTTTCTCCGATTCCTACCAGTGAGAGAACCGAGAATGGCAGATCTCCGAGTGCAAAAGAGTGTGACGCAAACATAGAAGTACGTGTTTCCGTGTGGTCACCAATCCGAGGTAATTCTGCTAAGCTTCGCCGACAGGAAGCATTTATGGCATGGGTTCTAGCTTTTGGGGTCTCGTCTGATGCTTTTACAAGGTGGAGGCGGCGTACGTTAATGCAACGAAGCCGTTTTTGTAAGCAAGCACGTTCTTCAAATCCCACCTCTCCTCTTTCAGGAAACCACCGAATAGTCGGAGTCCGTCACCCAACAGGACAGGAGCTATGGTCAACCTGATTTCGTCCACCAGGCCGAGCGAGAGAAAACGCTGACATAACATGGCCCCACCCACCAGCCAGATGTTTCGAAATCGCGGGGCGAGTTTCTCTTGAACGAGAGTTTCGAGATCACCCGAATAAAATTCGACGCTCTCCCTCGCCGGAGGCAGTTCTCTGCCGGTCACGACGACCGTGGGAGTATCGCCATAGGGCCAGCCCAGTTCAAGCGCGTGCTCATAGGTGCGAGAACCGAGTACATAACAGTCTATGGCTTTGACAAAGGTCGCGGCTTGTTCCGCTGAAATGGAGACCCCGGCTTCGTAGACGCTTCCATCGACCTCCAGCCAGGAGACGCTGTTGTCCTTCCTCGCGATGAATCCGTCAAGGCTTGAAACCACGTGCAAGGTTACTCTCGATGCAGTTGCATTTCCTTCGCCCGACATAGTTCCTCCTGGTTTTGCCAACATTATCACGCACTCCACGAACCACTCTGGCGGCCAGCATTTTCTCCGCTTCCCCTCCGCGGAGCGGTAATTATTGCTCGGCGGCCTTTTTCATCTCGGCGACGATTTCGGCGGGTTGCCACTCGTTCGTGGGATACCATGCGACGATCTTTCCGTCTTTGCCAATGATGACGGTGGACAGGGAGTGGGTAAGGGTCTTGTTATCGCCGGGAGTGACGCCAACATTGAAGAACTGGGTGACGGCGGGGAGGTCTTCTGCGGGGGGCGCGGCGAAGTCCCAGTGGGCGAAGGTCTCCTTGGTATAGCGGCCGGTGTAGGCACCGCCGTAGCTGCGGAGAACGGCGGGAGTGTCGTAGGCGGGGTCGAAGCTGATACTGAGGAGATGAGTCTTCGCGTAGACAGCGGGGTCGGCGGCGAGGGCCTTGTCGATCTCGGCGAAGTTG
>Ga0126381_100001174_pt1 | contig 28461 bp, 23 predicted proteins | sample PanSoiMetPlot_28_FD_96465 | JGI IMG/M metagenome (GOLD analysis project Ga0126381, IMG submission 96465) | Tropical forest soil microbial communities from Panama - MetaG Plot_28 | ecosystem: Environmental > Terrestrial > Soil > Tropical forest > Bulk soil | place: Panama | collected 2016-02-17
GACTTTCTTGGTCAGGTGCAGCAGCTTCAATTCCCCGCCCCGCGTCCGCACCGACGTGTATGCATGCACCAGTTCGCCGATTCCTGAACTGTCGATGTAATTGACGTCCGCAAGATTAATGACGATTTTCGTGCGATTGTCGTCCAGCAGTTCGCGCACCGTCTTGCGCAGCAACGCGCTGCCGTCGCCCAACACGATCCGCCCGCCTAGGTCCACCACGGTGACCGAACCCGAATCCCGATATGTGGCATGCAACGCCATCGCATTCACTCAACCTTGTTTTCCCCGGTTGGCAACGCCCGACGCGCTCTGTCCGCTGGCGTGGCCGTTCTCCGCGCCTGGCAGCCGCTTGGCCATCACGATCTCCGCCCCCCCGGTGGTCCCCGGAACCACATCGAACTCGTCCATGAACGCCCGCATCAGAAATATTCCCCGCCCTGAAGTGCTCAAAATGTTCTCTTCTGCCAGCGGATCGGGCACATCGCTCAACTTGAATCCCTTGCCTTCATCCATCACGTGGATCACCAGTTTTTCCGGTGTCAGATCCACCGCCAGATGGATCTTTTTCTCCGGCTTCTCTTGGTTCCCGTAGTGAAACGCGTTAATCACCCCTTCGCGCACGCTCATCCCGATTCGATAGCACATCTCCTCGTCAAATCCCGCCGCTTCAGCTACCTTCAGACACATTTCCTCCGCAAGATTTACGCTTTCCACTTGCGTGTCCAGCACGACTTCCAGGTGCCTGTTATCCTGCGCCATGAGTCCTTTGCTCACCGTGTAAACTCGCCAGATTTTCGCGCGTTGTATGGGTAACACACTGCCAAGCACTGCGTCAATGGAGTGAGGATACCATCCTTCCCCCAAATTCGTGCTGGCTCTGGCTCCTTCGCAACGTCCTCCGGCGGATGATGGTTCCGGAATTCAATCGCCCTTCCAAATACCCAACGAATCCAGCATGATTATGCGGTTCGAATTGGCAAATCCTCATTCTGAACGATGTCCGCCCGACACCATTCCTTCCACAGACTCTCTTTGAGCCTCACGTTTGCGATCTCTTCCGCAGCGCGCGTAACCGCAAATCGCGCGCCAGATTTTCCAACTGTGGCAATCCCGCATTCTCAAGGTACTCGTCTCGCAGTTGCCCTCTGCCGCCCATCTTGATTTTCGCTCGCCTTCGCGCTTCCTCCGCCGTGCCTCCACGGCGAACATACTCCGCCGCTAGCAACTCCAGGTGTCCGTCCAACTCCCGAAAAAATTCTTCTTCCATTTTGCGCGCAGCCAGCCACCCACGAATGCGCTCGTTCCATCGCTTGATTGCTCCCAGCATCCCTCACCCGCGCTCGCCCAATCTGAGTAACCGCCCGACCACCCCGGAAAAGCGTTGCCAGTTCTCTGTTTCCACCGCCAGTTGTTTCAATCCTCGCTTGGTAATCGAATAGAACTTCGCTTTGCGGTTGTTTTCCGAGGTTCCCCATTGTGCCGCGATCCAGCCCTCTTGTTGCAAACGCAGCAACGACGTATACACGGTGCCTTCGTTCAACTGCAGCACTTCCTGGCTGATCTGCTCGATGCGCCGCGCCAGGCCAAATCCATGCTGCGACCCCAGACTGTGTAGCGTTCGCAGAATCATCAAGTCCAGCGTGCCCTGTAGCACCGTCGACTTCTTGTCTGTCACCGTCTCCCCTTGTACAACCCAAAGGAGCATACCGTCTCTCCTTTGCGTTGTCCATAGGAGCACCCTTCCGCTGGGCTTTCCGGTTCCACTTCCCGCGCCCCCCGCCATCCGCTTCCCACCCCATAATTTCCCGCCCTCTGGTAAAGTGGCTCCGCCGGAGGTGGCCTTTGCAAAAGATTTCCCTCTTTCTTTGCGCTCTCGCTTTTTTTGTAGCTCCCCATCCCTCACAGGGACAAACCAAGCACACCCCCTCCCTTACCGAGGGCCTCAGCCTGAAGGCCATTAACGGCGGACAGATTTCCCCCGACGGCAAATTCATCGCTTATCGCCTCCGGGAAACCGATTGGAAGGAAAACGCCTACGTGCGGCAGATCTGGTTGGTTAACGTTGCCACCGGCGAATTGTTTCAGCTCACCCGCGGCAAAAAGTCCGCCGGCGCCATGGAATGGTCCCCCGACGGTCGCTGGCTGGCCTTGGTTACCGAACGCGAGTCCAGCGTCATTCTGCCGGAAGAAAAAAAGTCCGAAGAGAAACAAGCCGAGGAAAAGAAAGACGAGAAGAAGGACGAAAAGAAGAAAGAGGACGATTCCGGCGAAAAACCCGCCGCTCAGCAGATCTGGTTGATCTCTCCGTCAGGCGGCGAGGCTTGGCAGCTCACCCGCCATCCCACCGATATTGGCGGTTTCCACTGGTCCAAGGACTCCAAGCAGATTGCCTTCACCAGCTCCGCGGAGGAAAGCAAAGCTGAAAAAGACCGCAAGGAAAAATTCTCCGACTACGAAGTTTTTGAACAAGACTACCGCCAGAATCAAATCTGGTCCGTGGACGTTGCCGCCGCCGAAAAAGCTTCCCTTCCCGTCAAAGCTACGCAGATCACCAAGGATGCCAAGCTAAACGTCGGGGGCTTCAACTGGTCTCCCGATTCCAAACTCATCGCCTTTTCCGCATCGAAAAGCCCTTCGCTCCCCGCGGCCATCGATACCGACATCTATCTGGTCGATCTCGCGCACAACAATCAGGTCCGCCTCGTCGTCGCTCTTCCCACCCCCGACAACAATCCGGTCTTCTCTCCCGACGGCAAACAGCTGGCCTTCAACACCGCCCTCGACCAACAATACTTCTTCTACGCCAATGGCCACATCGCCGTAGTGGACTTGGACAGAGTTGTCTCTACGCCCGCCAGGACTCCCGCTGACGTCCATGATCTCACTGCCAAATTTGACGAAGACCCTAATCTCATCGACTGGGGCCCCGATGGCATCTACTTGCAGGCCGTTCAGAAAACTTCGTTCCATCTTTTCCGGCTGAATCCGCAGACCGCGCAAATCACCCGTATTACTTCGCCCGACTCCTACTATCTCGACGACGTCTCTTTCACCAAAGACTTCAAGACTATGGCCATCGCAGCCGATGATCCCACTCACTTGAGCGAACTCTTTGTCTCGCCCACCGCCGAGTTCGCGCCGCGCAAACTCACCGACATGACCGCGCAAGTCGCCGACTGGAACCTCGGCACCGCCGAAGTCGTCTCCTGGAAATCCCAGGATGGCGCCACCATCGAAGGCGTCCTGCGCAAACCCGCCGACTACGACCCCGCGAAAAAATATCCCTTGCTCGTCGTGATTCACGGCGGGCCTACTGGAGTCTCTGTACCCACGCTCAACGCCGGTGACTCCTACTATCCCATCCAGATCTGGCTCGCTCGCGGCGCCCTGGTTCTTCAACCCAACTACCGTGGCAGCGCCGGCTACGGAGCCGCCTTCCGCGCGCTCAACGTTCGCAACCTCGGCGTGGGCGACATGTGGGATGTCATGAGCGGTGTGGACTCGCTTATCGCCCAAGGCATCGTCGATCCAACAAGGCTCGGCTCCATGGGCTGGTCGCAGGGCGGCTACATTTCCGCCTTCCTCACCACCAACACCGACCGCTTCAAAGCCGTCTCGGTTGGCGCCGGTATCAGCGACTGGTCCACCTACTACGTCAGCACCGACATCACGCCCTTTACCCGTCAGTATCTCCACGCCACGCCGTGGGACGATCCGGCCATCTACGCCAAAACTTCCCCCATCACCAACATCAGGAAAGCCAAAACTCCCACGCTTATCCAAACCGGCTCCGCCGACAAGCGCGTTCCTCCGCCCGACAGCTTCGAACTCTACCGCGGCCTCGAGGACCAGCACGTCGAATCCCGCCTGATCACCTATACTGGCTTCGGCCATCCCATCAACAAACCCAAATCCAATCGCGGCGTTCTGCAAGCCAACCTCGACTGGTTCAACCACTTTCTTTGGGGCGATCCCTTCCCCAAAGACTCCGCCCTCCTAGGCTCCAGCCAACTCGAACCTGCAAAGGTGCAACCATGAGCCTCGCATGTTGATCGCAACAATAGCGCTGTTTTCGGACGCATTCCAACTTGAGTAGGTTCGTTCAACGAAGCTGGTTCCCTTTACACTCTTTTCCGTCGAACGTATAGTGTCCCCCAGGCGCCACAATCGATTTTTTAGGAGTCCCTATGATCGGATGGATTCTGCTGATTGGCATCGTTCTGGTCATCATCCTTCTCATCGGGATGTACAACGGCCTCGTCCGCCTCAAAGTTCAAGTCGATAACGCCTGGGCCGACATCGACGTCCAGCTCAAACGTCGCTACGACCTCATCCCCAACCTCGTCGAAACTGTTAAAGGCTATGCCGGCCATGAAAAGGGCACGCTCGAAGCGGTCATCAACGCCCGCAATCGCGCCATGACCGCCACTGGCCCGGTCGATAAAGCACAAGCTGAAAACCACCTCTCCGGCGCGCTGAAAAGCCTTTTCGCCCTCTCCGAAGCCTATCCGCAGCTCCGCGCCATTGAAAGTTTCACCTCCCTGCAAAATTCGCTCAGCCAAATCGAAGACACCGTTCAAAACGCCCGCCGCTACTACAACGCCGTCGTCCGCGATCTCAACACCAAAATTCAGCAGTTCCCCACCAACATTTTCGCCGGTATGTTGGGTTTCAAGCCCCGCGAATTTTTCGAAGTCACCGCTGCCGCCGAGCGCGAAGCTCCCAAAGTCAGCTTCAACACTCCCGCCGCCCCCACGGCATAATGCGAATGCGCCGCACGCGACGCTCACTGTCGATCGCCATACTGGTGCTCGCAGCGCCACCAAGCACCGGCCAGCCTGAGCAGCACGCGGTGAGTACTCACCTCGCGCAAGGCGCAACCATAACAAAACGTTGCCATCCCGCGCGAAATCGAGGGACCTCAGTGTGATGGATCGCTATCAACAATCGCCCCGCGCTTCTCAGCCCATCCGCGCTCAGTTTTTTCTTTGCCTGATTACGTCATTACTACTGTTTTCGTCGCCTCTCCTCGCCAAAGAACTCCGCATCGAAAAATTCCACTCCCAAGTCACCGTCCTTTCCGATAGCACCGTGGACATCACCGAAACCATCGGCGTGCATTTCATCGGTGGACCCTGGCACGGCCTCTGTCGCGACATCCCCGTCGAATACGTCACCCCGCAACAAATGAACTATTCTCTTTTCCTCAACGTCACCCGCGTTACCGATGCCTCCGGCCACGATCTCAAATACCAATCCTCCCGCGTCCGCCACTATCGCCGGCTCAAAATTTTTGTCCCCAACGCCGACAATTCTTTCCAGGCCATCAATATCCAGTACACCGTCTCCGATGCTCTCCGCTTCTTCGACGATCACGACGAGTTCTACTGGAACATCACCGGCGACGCCTGGGACATTCCGGTCGGCTCCGCTTCCGCCACCATTTCTCTTCCCGTCGAAGCAAAAAATATTCGCGCCAATGTTTTCACCGGCGCTTACCAGTCCCGCGCGCGCGACGCTCTCGCCGAAGTCGTCGGCAACGGCGTCGAGGTCCACACCACCATTCCTCTCGGCTATCACGAAGGACTCACCGTCGCCGTCGCCTTCGACAAAGGCGCAGTGCGCGAACCCAACGCTCTCGACAAGCTGGTCCTCTTTTTCCGCGGCAACTGGCCGCTCCTCCTTCCCATCTTCGTCTTCGCCATCATGTTCTGGCTCTGGTGGACTCGCGGCCGCGATCCGCGCCTCCGTCCCATCGCTGCCATGTACGAACCGCCCGCTCAACTTACTCCCAGCGAGGTAGGCACTCTGGTGGACAATTCCGTGGACATGCGCGACATCACCGCCGCCATCGTCGATCTTGCCGTTCGCGGCTATCTGGTCCTCGAAGAGCACACGCAGGAACACATGATGGGCTTGTGGACAGATAAAGACTACAACTTCATCCTAAAAAAGCCTCGCGCCGAATGGACCGCTCTCCAGCCCCATGAACAGGCTCTCCTCGATGGCGTCTTCGACGAAGGCGCGACAAACGAAACTGTCTCCATGTCCAGCCTGCACAATGTTTTTTACAAATCGCTGCCCATCATCAAGAACAGCATCTTTGGCTCGCTGGTCTCCCGCGGTTTTTACCTCCATCGGCCCGATACCGTCCGCGCCACCTACGTCGGCGCGGGCATCGTCATGGGTTTCCTGACTCTGGCGTTCGGCTCCGCCGTCGGCGCCAAGCTCGGCATCGCCGGACTTCCCATGGTTCTCGCCGGAATTCTGAGCGGTGTCATCATCTGCGCCTTCGGCTGGTTCATGCCTGCGCGCACCATCAGCGGCGCGCGCGCTCTCGAAGGCGTCCTCGGCTTCGAGGATTTTCTCGCTCACGTCGAATCCGACCGCTTCAACCGCATGATCAAAACGCCCGAAATGTTTGAAAAATTCCTTCCTTTCGCTATGGCCCTCGGCGTGGAAAAAAATTGGAGCAAAGCCTTCGCCAACATCTACACCCAGCCTCCCAGTTGGTATCAAGGCGGCAACTTCGGTCCCGGCTTCTACCCTTACCTGTTCGTCAACAATCTCAACACCATGTCCACGCAAGCCGCTTCCACTTTCGCCTCTGCCCCCCGCAGCTCCGGTGGCTCCGGCTTCGGCAGCGGTGGTGGCAGTGGAGGTGGCGGCTTCTCCGGCGGCGGCTTTGGCGGTGGTGGCGGCGGCGGTTTCTAGCTACTTTTGTGGAGTGCGGCGGCTCGGCGCTGCTCCACGCATAGCGTAGCCGAATTGAAACAAACTGAATATAGTCCCGGGACAGCAGGAGGCTTAGGCGAAAAAAAATAGGGCGGACAATTTTTCTGCAAGCGGCACCGATCCATCCAAACGGCTGCTGTGCCTGGACGTTTACCGCGGGCGATGGTCGCTCGGATGATCCTTGTGGAATCCCGGCAGCGATGAAAAAGCCTACTGGCCAATCATGCACACAAAGTGGAACGGCTGGACGCCCACCGACTTCATCTTCCCTTCGTTCCTGTTTCTCGTCGGAATTTCGCTGGTCTATTCGTTCGCGGCCCGGCGTGAACGCGGGGAAACTCGTAGGCAAATCCTGCTGCACGCCCTCAAACGCAGTTTAATTCTTATCGCCATCGGATTGCTGGTGAACGCCTCACCCAATATCGGGCTGGACTTGCGCACCTGGCGGTTTGAGGGTGTTACCCAACGCATCGCGCTTTGCTACTTTGTCGCGGCGATTCTTGAATTGTGAACCGCACGGCGCGGCCAGTTGCCCGGTTTCTGGGGGCCTCCCCCCGGTCTTGAGCAGAGTCCGGCATCTTTCTCTTTGCCTTTTGCAGCGACCACCTCCAGGCCCATCTTCTTTCTGGCGGCCGCCTTGCCAAGCGGAGGTCCTTTCTCAAAACAGGGGAGGGCTCCAGGAGTCGTTGCCTGTGACCTCGTCTCTCTACCGCGGCCTCACCCTATACAGTGTCAGCACATCGCCGAGCGTTACGATTCCCAGCATTTGATGCACGTTGGCCCGGCTCACCACGGGCAGCAGGTTTACGTTCGCTGCCCCCATGCGGTCCAACGCGGCGTGCAGTGAATGATCGGAATGTACGTGCGGAAAATCCCCACGAGGTAACAGGTCGCCTAACTTCTTGTCCGTTTCGCCATTCTTCGCAGCTGACTCAATGGTTTCGCGGTCCAACACGCCGATCACTCCTTCAATCGAAACTACCGGCCAGGTGCCTAGTTCGCTTGCTTGCAGCTTCGCCATCGCGTCGCGCAGCGTGATTCCCGCATCCAGCGTTTCCGTGGGAGCGCGCATGGCCAAGAGTACCCGCCGGTTTTCCTGGATCGCCCGCGACTCCGCAGTCGGCAAATGAATTCCATCTTGCTCCGCCAGTACGTCGTAAATGGGAACCTTCTGAAAGCGCGACGCCACAAAAAAGCTCACTAGGTTGGAAATCATCAGCGGCACGATCACCGCATAGTCCCGCGTGGTTTCAAAAATCATCACCACGCTGGTCATCGGAGCGCGCACCACTCCCGCGAACGCCGTGCCCATTCCCACCAGCGCATACGCTCCGGGAGAAGCCACACGCCCAGGGAACAACGCGTTGCTCGCAGCTCCGACCACTCCGCCCAGCATCGCGCCCATAAACAAACTTGGACCGAAAATGCCGCCCGCGTTTCCCGATGCATAACTAACCGCCACGGAAACCAGTTTCACCGCGAGCAGCAGCGCCATCACTTTCCATACCATGTGCCCGTTCAGCGCGTCGCCAACGTATTTGTAGCCCACGCCCATGCTCTGTGGCACGAACCATCCGAACAGTCCGACCAGCACGCCCCCCACCGCCGGCTGAAACCACAGAGTTCTTCGCGGCGCTGCCAGAAATTTTTCACGCAGCCCCAGCAGCAATCGCGTGAACGCCGCAGACACCAATCCGCCCGCCACGCCCAGTGCCCCGTAAATCGCGAACTCCGCCGGATGCACCAGTTGGTATTGCGGCACTTCAAACAGCGGATGATTGCCCAACAGCAATCGCAGCACTGCCCACGAAGTCGCTGAAGCCAGCACCACCGAGCCGAGCACAGGAGCATGCAAATCGCCGACAACTTCTTCCAGGGAAAACAGCACGGCCGCCAGCGGCGTGTTGAAAGCCGCCGCAACCGCAGCCGCCGCCCCCACCGGTATCAGCGACTTCACTCGCTCCGGACTCAATCCAAGTTTTCGTCCCAGCACCGAAGCGATGCCCGCGCCGACCTGCACCGACGGCCCCTCGCGTCCGAGCGGAATGCCGCTCGCCAGCGTCGCCGATGTGCAAAAGAATTTTCCCAGCACGGTGCGAAGCGTGATGCGCCCTTCCCGCGCGTACAACGCAGCTTTGGTTTGCGGCACGCCGCTACCGCGGGCATTGGGAAAAAATCGGTAAAGCAAGTATCCCATTCCCAGCGAACCGACGACGGGAATCAGCACTCGCCGCCACGCCGCGCCCCCCGCCGGGTACAAGCGGGCGCCAAATCGTTCGGTCAACAAAATGAACGCGACAACTACCAGGCCAACCAGCGCGCCGATCACCAGCGTCAGAATCAGAAAAACCTGCTCCTCGCGACCACTCAAAAACGCGCCCCAGGTAAACTTCTGTACCCGCGTTTTCTGCGCCATGGAACTTGCTTGCGTACTCACTCGGTGCCGTTTCTGTTGGATCGTTTGGGAGTTACCGCGCTCGCGCCTGCACTGGTGACCACCACAGGCGATGTTCCGTCTCCGCCATCTCCAACCGGGAAATACTTGCGAATCTGAATTGAAGTTTCCCGTCGCTTCTCTTCTTCCAGGTGCCGCGTGCGTGCTTTCAGGAGATCGTCGAGCGAAATCATCCCGACCAGCTTCTGCGTTTCTCGCTGCACCACCGGCATGCGGGTCACTCCTTTTTCCGCCATGCGATACACCGCCGAACGCAATGTCTCATCCGGAAAGGCCTCTACGGTATCCGTGCGCACAAGTTCTTGCAGTTCCTTAGAGAGCAACTCGTTGCCACCAAGCTCCATGCGCTCGCGGATTTCGCCCCGCGTGATGACCCCGACCAACCGCGCCTCGGCATCTACCACTGGTAGCAATCGCTGACTTTTCCGGTGTTTCGTGTGCAACGAATGCAGAATTTCACCGAGCGAACCAGCTGCAGGCAGCGCAGCGATTTTTGTGCGCATTACCTCTCGGACATAAAGAAGTTCCAGTGGATCGACGGCATATTCCCGAGTGAGATGAAATCCACGCCGCGCGACCTTCTCGGTGAGGATGGAACGCTTCAATGTCAGAACCGTGAACGCATGCGCGACCACACTGCCGACCAGCAGCGGAAGAAACACGTTTGCGTCGTGCGTCAGCTCAAACGCAAACACGATGCTGGTGAACGGCGAGCGCATGGTGCCGCCAAGAATTGCGCCCATACTGATCAACGGCCAGAAACCCGCGCCTTCATTGGGCAGAAACATTGCTTCCAGGCCGCCCAGCGCGCCGCCCATCATCAACAATGGAGCAAGCACGCCACCCGAAGTGCCCGAACCGAGCGAAATCGCCCAGATAAACCACTTCACTAGCAGCACGCCGAGAATCACGGCGGTCGTGACATTACCCTGCAACAAATTCCCGATGGTGTCGTAGCCCACGCCCAGCGCTTGCGGAAAAATCAGTCCGCCCAAACCGATGGCCAGACCGCCAATGGCCGGCCACCACATCCAATGAATAGGGATTTTCTGAAACGCATCCTCTGCAGCGTAAACAGAAAGCGTGAGCAGCGCCGACAAAATTCCCGCGAGCAAGCCGACCAGCGCGCAACCGAGCAGCGCTTTTGGCCCAATAAAAAGCGGGTGTTCTGGCACCGGAAATAACGGCCCCATGCCCAGGATGTATCGGCGCAGCACGGCGGCCACCGCGCTGGCCAAAGCGACCGGAATCAAACTGCGCGGCTTCCATTCAAAAAGCAGCAGTTCGACTGCCAGCAGCACCGCCGCAACCGGCGAGGCGAACGTCGCGGACATTCCGCCCGCCGCACCCGCAACCAGCAGCGTTTTTCGCTCCGCACTGGTCAGATGAAACAGTTGCGCGATCAACGATCCAAAAGCTCCGCCGGTCATGATGATCGGACCTTCGGCGCCGAACGGTCCGCCCGACCCAATCGAGATTGCAGAAGACAATGGTTTGAGAAGCGCGACCTTGGGTTCGACACGGCTTCCATTGATCAAAATCGCTTCGATGGCTTCCGGAATACCGTGCCCACGGATTCGCTCCGAACCGTAGCGCGCCATTATTCCGATAACCAGTGCCCCCATAATCGGCACGAAGACAGCGTAGATGCCGAGATGGTTTCCCCCCGGAGAGACCATGGCCGTGTTCCAGCGGCCAAAATAAAATAAATTCGTAAAAAGCCCGATCAGACGCAGTAATACCAGGGCCACGACAGCACACACGGCGCCGATGACAATCGCCAGCGCCGAAATCGGCAGCACGCGCAGTGTTGTTGTAAAGTCTCCCAACTCCTCCGCGCTCTTAGTGGTCGTGTTTGGACTTGCCTTGCTCAAGTTTCTGCTCCAATCTCAGGTTCTGGCATTCCCGCAGGCAGGGAAACTACTCTGTGAAGCGAAAATCACGCGCTCAGCGGAACGCCTCTACTTTTTGGCGCCGGTACCGTTCCGCCGGTCGCGCAACAGGGCGTCGATGGCGCGCACCAGCTCCCGGCCGGTGGCGCGCAATTCGTCGATGCGCTGATGGACCACCTGTTCCAGCACTTTTTCTCCGCGCGGCAGCAGCGACACCAGTACCTGCCGGCGATCTTCGCGGCTGCGGGACCTTTTCACATAGCCGCGATGCTCCAGCCGGTCCAACAGTTCCACCGCGCTATGATGTTTCAGCGCCAGGCGATCGGCCAAAGTCTGGATTTTGGCGGCATAGTCGGGCGGCAGGCCCCGTATAGCCAGCAGCATCAGATATTGCTGCGGCTCCAGGCCGGCCTGGCGCGCCGTGGCGTCGCCTTCTCTTAGAAATAAGCGGATTCTGTAGCGCAACTCCGCCATCGCGCGAAATTCCGCCGTGCTCGTTTTCTTAGCCATACGGTTTCAGTGTTTCAGGGCTTGTACCTGCAAACCCTGAGGCAAGGAAGTTGGGCTTCAAATCCTAGCTTAAAGCTTAATTGTATCGTGAAACGATATGTTGCGCCAATTGCTAAGGTCTGCCTGATTTCTAACTTGCCAGCGCGAGGAACTACAGAATCTTGCGGAACGCCTTCTGCGTCTTGTAGTGCTCATAGCCGTGGCGCTCGTAGAAGGCGTGAGCCCGGTCGCGAATCACGTTGGAACGCACCGACATACTCTTGCAGCCCTGGGATTTTGCCCAGCGCTCCGCGGCCGCCAAAAGCATCGCACCGGCGCCCAGGCTGCGGCGCTTCTCATCCACCACCAGCCCGTTCACCTCCGCTCGCAGCGGAACCTCCAGCAGCCGCGTCACGCTGACGTGCAGCCATCCAATGACGCTGGCTGGTGCAGTAAAGGCGACAAACACAGCGCTGTCGCACTCGGGAATCACGAGCGACAGCCTTTGCGCCATTTCCCCGATGGTGGCCGGATAGCCCAATTGCGTGGTCAACTCGGCGATTTGCGCCGAGTCGCTGCGACGAGCCCTGCGTATTTTTACTTTTGCAGTCAGCTGAGACATTTTTTCTAGGCGTTCTTACCGCGCAAGCGGCGCTGAACCGGTTCGCTGCGCAACTCGCGGAGCGCGTCCGCGGCAATCCAACGCGCCGCGGAAGATTCGCGCTTGCGAATTCTTTCCGCTAGTTGAATCGCGGCTCGATTCAAGAGCAAATTGCGTTTGCCGATATTTCGTAGCGCCCAGTTTAACGCTTTCTTTACGAAGTGGCGGGAATCCTGGCACTCGCGCTCGATAAGGCGCAGGCAGGCTCTGAATTTAGTGTCCGGCGCAGTCTTGTCTCTGTAGGCAAGGTAGGCGATTAACGCAAATCCCGCCCGTTTTTCAAATTCCTTGCGGCGCGCCGTCCATTGCAGCGCTTTTCGCCATGCCGGAGGAGCGAACACGAAGAGATGGCAGCATGTGCCGTCCACGACGTCCCAATTGTCAAAATCCCGGACCCAACGATCCATTTGCGACGAACTTACTTGCGCCGAATCGTCAACCATCCCGGCAAGAATGCGCGCATCGTGAACACCAGTCTCCCACAACGCCAGTGCCAGAGCACGGTTGCGCCCGATCCGTTTGGCCATTTTATCCAAGCGCGGCTTCGCGACGCCGAACACATTCTTGGCAACAATACCGAATCGCGCCATGCCCTGGACATTCTTTCGCCGCCCGAGACGGCGCAGTTCTCGCAGACATGCATTACAAGACCATCTACTCGCGGAGGTCTTTATCTCCCGCTCAAAATGTCTTGCTCGAATCGAGGAGGATTGTGACCGGGCCTTCATTGACCAGCTCCACGGACATCATGGCCTGAAAAATTCCCGTGCCCACACGAACGCCGAGCTTTCGCAGTGCGTCGCAAAACTCATCGTACAGCGCTTTCGCCAATTCTGGCGGAGCGGCGGCGATAAAGCTCGGCCGCCGGCCCCCGCGCGCATCGCCGTAAAGAGTAAATTGCGAAACGACCAGCGCGCTGCCCTTCACATCGAGGAGCGACAAATTCATTTTTTCCTTTTGGTCTTCGAAGATTCGCAGATTAGCCGTTTTTTCGGCGAGTGCGACAGCCACTGCCGCGGTGTCTTCGCGTCCGACCCCGAGCAGAATCACCAGGCCCGCGGCAATTTCACCCGCCACTTCGCCGCCGACGATCACCTTCGCGCGGCTGACACGCTGCACCACCGCTCTCATGGCGTCATTCTAACGTAGGGCGGGTCAATTATGGGTCCGTCCGGGACGCCGCTTATACATCTTTCCCGATAAGAATGGGGAGTGATGTCGGGCCGCCTCCATCGGCGGACGACCGTGAGGATGACAAAACGTTGTCGATCAACGCCTTCATCAAGAAGTTAGTGAGCCGCCGGCTGCGCTGTTTTCGCGGGCTTGCGCGGCAGCATTTCCGGCAACTGGGCGACGTTGTAGGCGTAAATCGCCAGCACTTGTGCGCCTTCCGCCAGATCGTCCCAGCGCACACGATCCAGCGTATCCGTTTGCGAGTGGTGGTCTTTTTCGTAGTTGGCCACTTCCTGTATGCACCAGGAAGCCGGCACACCCTCGGTATCAAACGGCACGTGATCGCTGCCGCCTTCAGAACGCAAACTCGGCTCCGCCAGACCGATACTTTTTTCTTTTGCCAGTGGATAGAGGACGCGGTCCATGGTTTCTCGCGCGGCATAGTTGTTCATCAGTCCGATGGTCAGCACTTTTCCGGTGCCGGTGTCATGTACCAAGACGCCGGAAATTCTGCTCAACTCGTCCTTGTGCGCGGCCACGTAGGCTTTCGATCCGTTCAACCCTTGCTCCTCGCCGGTGAACAGCACAAAGCGAATGGTACGCTTCGGCTGCAGGCCCGATTTTACCAACGCCCGCGCTGCCGCGAGCACCGCCATTGAGCCGGTTCCATTGTCGGTTGCCCCGTTGCCGAGATCCCATGAATCCAAGTGCCCGCCGATAATCACCACTTCTTCGGGCTTCTCGGTCCCTTTAATTTCCGCGACGGTGTTGTACACGGTCACCGGCTTTCCGCTGAAAGTTCCTTCGATATTAATTTCCGCTTCCACCGGGCCGGCGTCTAACAGTCTCCACAACAGCGTGGCATTCTCGCGGGCCATGTACGCCGCCGGCAGGATTCCCGGCTGATACTCGCGCGAGAACCCGGTGCTCATGTTGAGCAGCCCAAACCATTTTTCCGAAACCATCAACACTGCCGCCGCGCCTTCCTCTTTTAGGAATTTCGCTTCGTCGGTCAACATGCGAAATCGCGCGCGAAAATCCACCAACGCCATGTTCTTCGGATGGTCCAGCGGCAAATTGCTTTCATCATAGGGAGTCAGCATGGGATTCGAAGGACCCTCGGTCTCTCCCGGGCGATCCAGCAGCACAATCGCGCCCTTCAACTTGCCCTTGTATTTCTGTAAGTCCTCCAGTTTTTGCACTCCCACGCCGACTACGGCTCCACGCAGTGTTCCGTTGGTGCTGGGTGACCAGCCTGCAGAAGCTAACGTCAGCATCTGCTCGGTCGGCGCGATTACTTTTCCCGTTGCGGGTCCACGCGTCCAGCTGTTGGCAATCGTCCACGGCTCGAGATGCGCGTTCTCCAGACCCAGCGCTTTGAATTGTTCCATCGTCCAGTGGCTCGCCTGATCGAGTTTTGGCGATCCTGTCAGCCGAGGTCCGATACGGTCACTTAAATAAGAAAGATCGGCCTGCAACTGTCCCTGATCTGTTTTGACCTGCGCCAATATTTTCGCGTCGGCCTCTGCGAGGGGATCGGGCGCGGCCGCCTCTTTCACAGCGGACTCTGCCGGTTTTTCCGGCAAGGATCGCCTCGGCAACATTCCAGGCAACTGCGCGGTGTTGTACGCCCACGCCGCCAGCACTTGCGCGCCCTGATTTAAATCATCTTGCCAAACTTTGTCGAACGTATCGGACTGGCTGTGATGAGTCTTGGAATATTCCGCCATATTCTGGATACACCAAAAACCCGGCACTCCCACATCATCGAACGATTTGTGGTCCGTACCGGACGTGCGGACCATGCTAGGCTCCAACAATTTCAGCTCTTTCAATGGCGCCAGCACCTGGTCCACGATTTCGCGGTCCTGATAATTGTCGTGCAGACCCAGCGTCAGCACTCTGCCGGTTCCAGTGTCATGGACCAGCACAGCGGAAATTTTGTCCAGATCGTTCTTGTGCGCCTCGACATATTTTTTCGAGCCGACGAGCCCCTCTTCCTCGCCCGTAAACAGCACGAAGCGGATGGAGCGCTTTGGTTTCAATTCCAATTTCGCCAGAGTTCTCGCGGCTTCCAGCACGACCATCGAGCCGGTACCGTTGTCGGTTGATCCAGTTCCCAAATCCCAGGAATCCAGATGCGCGCCCAAAATCACCACTTCTTCGGGTTTTTCGCTGCCACGAATTTCGCCGACAGTGTTGTAAACCTCCGTCTCCTTTTTGCCGATGGTGTTGGTCATCTCCATTTCGACCGTCACGGGCCCGTGCTTTAGCATTCTCCAGAGCAGGCGGTAACCTTCACCGGTGATGAACGCCGAAGGAATCGCGCCGACATCGAATTTCTCTCCGCCGACGCCGGTCATGTTGAGCAAACCGTGCGGCTTGCCGGAGTCGCGCAGCACCGCAGCAACACCTTCGTGCTTGAAGAAATCATTTCGTGCCCGCGCCATTTCAATCAACGCAGCGAACGGCGATGGCGCCGCGGGCTGGCCCTGGACGGGAGGAGGCGCTTGCATGGCGCGAACGTATGCCCCGTTCATATCTTCCGGCTTGGGAGGCGAGAGGTCTGCTGGCTCCTGATAAATCACCACCGCGCCTTTCAACTTGCCGCGATACTTTTCAAAATCGGCGCTGGTTTTCGTGTCCACATACACCACCGGTCCGCGTACCACCCCCTTTGTTCCTGGCGACCATCCCGCCGACGCAATGGTCAGCGGATGCTCAGCGGGCGCCACAATGCGCGCTTTCGCCGTACCACGGGCCCAGGAATGAGCAATGGTCCAGGGCTCCAGATGCACGTTGACCAGCCCGTATTTTTTCATCTGCTCGGCGGTCCACTCATTGGCCTGCTTCAGCTGCGTCGAACCGGTTAGGCGCGGCCCGATATTGTCGGAAAGGTATTCGAGGTTCTGCATGGCCTCGCTGTGATCGCGCACCTCGCTCAAAATCTGCGCGTCGGCCGCAGCCACCGTCGATTCATCACCGTCCGCGGTCGCCGCAAAGCCCCTGCGCGCGCCGATTCCCGCCAGCACCAGCAACACCGCCGCGCACAGCAACACCGTCACTCGATTAAAACGCATGCTCACCCCTCATCTTTTTTCAGATAGAAAACCCAGGCTACCTCTTCGACGTGCGCGCCCGGCTCTTGCGTTTCGTCTTTTTTCGCGCACCATCGATCCCGCGCACCGCGCGCTGGCACGAGGGGCAATAATGGCTGCTCCTCCCGGCGACCATCATTCGTTTGATTCTCGCGCCGCAGCGGAAACAATTTTCCCCTTCGCGACCGTACACTCTATGGCGCTGCTGATAGTCTCCCGGGAGCCCTTCCGCGTCAACAAAATCGAAGATCGTAGAACCGCGCATGCGGATCGCCTGCCGCAGAACCTTCTGCAGTTCCTTTCGCAATCTGGACGCTTCTTGTGGTTGCAATCGCGCGCCGGATTTTGCGGGATGAATGCGCGCGGCCCACAGGCTTTCGTCGGCATAGATATTTCCCACCCCGCGCAAAACGCTTTGATCGAGCAGCAGCGCCTTGATCCTTGCCCGGCTGCCTGAGATGCGTTTGGCAAATTCCTCCTCGGTTACCAGCAGCGGATCGGCGCCGAATCTTGTCAACTCCGTCGCCAGAGTTTCTCCGGACAGATAAGCCATGCGGCCAAATCGGCGAGGATCGATGTAACGCAGCTCCCTGCCATCGTCCAGCAGCAACGTCACATGAGTGTGCTTGGCCAGAGGCTGGTCCGCGAAATGCGGCGAAAGGTTCCCAGTCATGCCAAGATGCACCAGCAGTGCTTCTGAAACAGTTGCCGCGGCAGTTTCCCGCGGCTCGCTCAACCCCTGCTGGCCTGTGAGCTGCAACAACATGAACTTGCCAAACCGTTCCACGCGGGCAATCCGCCGGCCGGGTAACTCCCGTTCAAGCGCCGCTGGATCATCGATAAAATCCGTCTTGCGCAAAGTGACAGACAGGATGCGCCGCCCAGCGACGGACTTTTGCAATCCCCGCGCGACTGTCTCTACTTCAGGAAGTTCCGGCATTTCACCAGCCTAATCGAGGCAATAAAAGCGCCGACTCCGCTGCGTTCACGACCCGCCGCTCACTTCTGGTGGTAGTTTGGATACGGCGGATGATCGGGAATCACCATCGGATGCTTTTTCAATTCTTCCAGCGTGACTTGTATCGCCCGCTCCAGTTGAGGGTCATGTCCGGCGGCTACGGATGCCGGATCATTTTCCACTTCGATGTCCGGTTTGATTCCGCGATTTTCCACTTCCCATTCGCCGTGTAAACCGTAGAGCGCCGCGCGAGGAGCCGTTACTCCGCCGCCATCCAGCAGCGGAGGATATCCGCCGATGCCCACCAACCCGCCCCAGGTACGGGTGCCGACCAGCGTCCCAAGCTTGTCCTGGCGGAACATCCACGGCAACGCGTCGCCACCCGATCCGGACATCTCATTAATGACCATGGTCTTCGGTCCATAAATCTGCGCGAGCGGAGAGCACCACTTTTCGCCTTCGCGGGTGACCACACAACTGCGCAGCGGCCGGCCCAGCAGATCGACGATGTAGTCGGCGACCGCGCCGCCGTGATTGTAGCGCTCGTCGATCACCGCGCCCAGTTTGTCGGTTTGCGCGAAATAAAAGCGGTTGAAATTGATGTAACCGCCGCTCGCGGTGTCCGGCACATGCACGTAAGCGAGTTTGCCGCCGCTCAGCTCATCCACTTTGCGCCGGTTGTCCTCTTCCCAGGCACGATTGCGCAGATCGAATTCCTGATCCAGCGGAACCACGGTCACATCGCGGGCATCCTTGCCATCGGCATTGACGCTGACCTTGATGCGAATCTGCTTGCCGGCCAAGCTTTCAAAATATTTGTAAACCGAATTCGGCGGCCGCACGTCGGCGCCGTTCACTTCGATTAGATAGTCGCCAACTTTCACGTCCACGCCTGGCTGGGTCAGCGGCGCGCGCAGTTCCGGGTACCAGTTTTCGCCGTTGAAAATACGCGCGAAACGATAGCGCCCGTTTTCGATCTTGTAATCCGCGCCGAGCAACCCGGTTTTTACCTCGGGGGCCTTGGGGACGTCACCACCGCCCACGAACATGTGTCCGACTGTCAATTCTCCGAGCATTTCAACGAAAAGGTGGTTGAGGTCGGCGCGGCCTCCAGCACCCTTCAGGTACGGCGCATATTTTTTCTCTGCCGCCGCCAGATTCAGCCCATGGAAACGCGAATCGTAGAAAAAGTCGCGCTCGATTCGCCACACTTCGTGGAACATCTGGTTCCACTCCGCGCGCGGGTCCACATACACTTCCATGCCATCGAGTTTCAGTTGTCCTTCGCCGGGCTTGGGCGCCGCCGAAGTCGCCGCAATGAACCAGGGCCCAGCCGGTGGCGGGCCTTGCCGGTACAAAGCCTTCTCGCCATTCGCGGAAACCGCGAAGCTAGAGACTCCGGCGACGAACGGCTCGGTCTTTCTGGTGGTGAGATCGAACTTGGAAACGCTGGAAAGGGTCGGCGCGGTCAGAGAAGGTACGTCCGGAATCTCGGAAAGATACAAAGTTCCGGCTTTCCCGGCGTCCAGTTGGACATAATTGGCTCCCTTGATCGGCAGGGGCACAATTCTCTGCCCGATGTTATCGAAATCGATGGTGACGGTTACAGGTTCTTCCTTTTTGTCCTTGCCGCCTTCTTTGTCTTTGTCCGCGACCTTCTTGTCTTTGTCTTTCGCTTCAGACTTTTTCTTATCTTCAGGCTTGTCTTTCGCGTCGTCTTTCTTTTCGTCGGCTTTTTTCTCGGCGGCCTTTTCGTCGTCGCTCTGCGGCTCCATGGGATTGGCGTCGGTCTTTTTCAGCACGACGCCGTAAACATTACGCGAGACGGGCCGCTGAAAGCCGGAAAGATCAAGCCACGACGAGCCCAAGCCCACATCGGTGCTGGCCGCGAAAAACAAATACTTTCCGCCGTTGTCGAACACGGGATTCCGGGCGTCGCTCAACCCATCGGTAATCTGGGAATTCTTTCCGGTTTCCAGTGAATAGACGAACACCGCGCGCAGGTGGTTGGTCAAATATCTGGCGTAGGTGAGCCACTTGCTGTCCGGCGACCAGGTACACGAAATCGGCACAGCAAACGCATCGTACAGGTCGGTGGCCACTTTTACCGGCTGGGCTTTGTCGATATCCACGTACCAGACATTCAGGCGCTTGTCGGTATAGGCGATTTTCTTGCTGTCCGGTGACCAGGTCGGCCCGTAGAAAAAAGACGGCGGACTGCCGAGCGAAACTTTCTTCACCTCCCCGAGGCCGGATTGATCTACCAGGTGCAGCGCGTATTCGCCGGATTCGTCGGAGAAAAACGCGATCCATTTGCCGTCGGGGGACCAAGCGGGATCGCGCTCAGCGATGGCCGGGGTCCGCGTCAAATTGCGAATGTCGCCCTTCTCAGCCGGCACGGTCAGGATTTCTCCGCGAGCCTCAAAGACGGCGCGCGCTCCGGTTGGTGAAATCGCGGCGTTCTGGATCTTGTCGGCAATTTTTTCCCAGTGTGGCCGCGTGGCGGGCAAGTCGCCGGATAGATGAGTCTCCACCTGCCGGGTCTTTCCCGATTGCAGGTCGTATACATAAATTCCGCCAAACTGTTCATAGACAATTCCGTCCGGCCCCGCGGAGATGGATTTCAGATCCAGGCCGTGGTTTTCGATCAGTTGTTTCACCTCTTTGCTTTTCGTATCATATGAAAATAGCGTGACCGGACCGTTGCGATCCGAGAGGAAATAAACCTTGTCGCCGATCCAAACGGGATAATCGTCATTGGAATTTTCGCGTGGCACTTTTTCCAGCTTCAGGCTCTTCAAATCCACGATATAGACAGGAGTAGTCTGGCCGCCACGATAACGCTTCCAGGCTTCCTGCCATTTGATGTTGGGAACGTAGGCCAGGCGTTCGCCGTCGGGCGAGAATGCTGCCGCTTCGCCGCGCCACATCGGCAAAACTTCGGGGACACCTCCGTCAACCGGCACGGTGTAAAGTCTCTCGAAATCCGCATAGGCTTCGCGGCCGGAGGTAAAAAGAATTTTCCGGCTGTCGGAAGTCCAGCCGACAACGGTATCTTGACCGGGATGCCAGGTTAGCCGGCGTGGTTCGCCGCCGGTGGCGGGCATCACGTAAACATCCGCGTTGCCGTCATAGGAGCCGGTAAAGGCGATCCACTTTTCATCTGGCGAAAAGAACGGCTCGGTTTCGTGGCCGCCGGTAGTCAACTGGCGCGCTTCGCCACCGCCGCGCGGCACGCTCCACAAATAGCCTCCATAGACAAACACGATTTCGCTCTTGCTCATTGTGGGGAACGTCGCCAACAACGGCGTTTCATCCGCAGCGAACGCCACCAAAGAGATCGCTAGCATGCAAGCCACCACGATCAAGAATCGAAAACCCATTGTGCCCCCAGAGTTCAGAAAGTTTGAAATGCCCAGGCGAAAAACAAATCTCTCCCAACTGATCGCTACCGGAGGCAGGCCTCACTTCGCCGGCGGCGGCCAGAAACCGGGTTCTGTGATCTTCCGCGCATCGCGCTGCGTCGCGTATTTCCGCACCACTGGCTCGATTTCCGACGCTTTTCCGATCAACATGAAAACCAGATTGTCCCCGGGAAAATGTTTTTCGATCACCTGTTTTGCGACCGCGGGCGTTACGGCATCGATGCGCGCTTCCAGTTGATTGATCTCGTCATCGTCGAGCCCGTAAAACTCATTGCGGGCGATGCGCCGCGCCAGTTGTCCGGAAGTCTCGATTTCCGGCGGAAACTGACCCTTGAGATAAGCCTTGGCCGAAGCAAGCTGCTCTGGCGTCACGCCGTCCTGGTGCAACCTGGCCAGCACTTGCAAGGCCAGATCCATGGCCTGCGCCGTGGATTCATTTTTTGTGTAGCTGTAAATCGCGAACCCTCCCGGCTCTTTTCTGGAGTCGAAGAACGATTCAGCTCCATAGGTCAGCCCGGATTCCACTCGCAACGCTTCATTCAATTGCGAAGTGAAACGCCCACCGAAGACCGTGTTTACCACGCGAATCGCCACACGGTCGGGATCGTTCACTGCGGTGCCGATGTTGCCGAATGCAAAAAAAGTCTGCGTCGAATCTGGCTTGTCGATCAGTAGAAGGCGTTTGCCCTTTACCACCGCGGGCGCGGCAATTGCCGCTTGCGGGCTGCCTGTCCGCGTCCAGTTACCGAGCGCCTGTTCGACTTTTGCGCGCATCTGCGCCGCGTTGAAATCGCCCGCCACGGCAAGAATGGTATTGCTCGGAGCGTAATTGGCTTGGTAAAAGCTCGCGATGGCGTCGCGCTTGATGCGCGAAAGAGAAATTTCGTCGCCGCCCTCGGACCGCGCGTAGGGGTGCTTGCCGAACAGATAGCCGTAGTAATAGTTGAGGGTGACCGATTGCGCTTCGTCCTTGGCGGCTTTGATCCCGTCGATATCCTGCGCCAGCATTTTATCCACTTCGGTCTGCGCGAACGCAGGATGCAGCAGCGCATCGGAAAATAAATCCAGTCCGCGATCCACATCCTTGCTCAGGAACTCCGCGGAAATCGACGTAAAATCCACACCGCTTTCCGCGCCGAATTCCGCGCCGATAAAATCCAGATCTTCGGCGAACTGCTGGGCACTTCGTTTGGCGGTTCCTTTGCGCAGCAACCCGGCGGTGACGGAAGCGAGTCCTTCCTCTCCTGCGGGGTCAGCGACCGAACCGGCTTTGACAATCGCCGCCAGGTTGACTATCGGCACGCCGTGCTTTTCCATCAGCAGCAGTGTCAGGCCGTTCTTCAGCGTGACTTTTTCATGCGGCGGCAATCTTAGAGTCTGCGCGGACGATGTCCATGCCAATCCCAGCGCTACCAGCGTTCCAGCCGCAAAACGCGCCGTTTTCATTTTGCCATTCATTGCTTGGCGCTCCCTTGTTCCCCGGTGTCGGGAATAAGCGTGGCTACGGTGCGATTATTGGCGCCAAAATATTTCTGAGCCACGCGCTGCACGTCCTCTTTGCTCACCGCGCCATAGTTCTTGGCGGCGTCAAACAGCTTGCTGTAATCGCCGAAAAATACTTCGTACGTTCCGATCGTGTTGGCGCGACCGTTGATCGTGCGCATCTGGCGGTAGAACTCCACCAGCCGGATATTCTTGGCCTTCTCCAATTCCAGATCGCTGATCGGTGTTTTCCTTATTTTTTCCAGTTCGTCGTAGATCGCGGCTTCGCATTTCTGCGGATCCACACCTTGTTTCGGCTGTGCGTAGAAGACCGCAAGCGTGGGATCCAAATCCGGCTCCTGCGAAGCGCCGACTTCCAGTGCGATCTGATCTTTGTCCACCAGGCGCTGGTACATTCTTGAACTTTCCCCGCGCACCAGCACCGTTCGCAAAATATTCAGCGCATAGAAATCAGCGCTATTGGTTTGCGGGACGTGGTAGCCGATCATCAAGAGCGGCAGTTGCGCTTCTTTGTGAACCACCAGCCGCCGCTCGCCTAATTGTTCCGGTTCCATTGTAGTGACCGGCGGAGGCGGAGCGTGTTGCGGAATGGGCTCGATATATTTTTCGCAAAGCTGGAAAATTTCATCCGCGCTGACGTCGCCCACCACCACCATGGTGGCGTTATTGGGGGCATAGCCCATTTCGAAATGATGTTTCAGATCGTCAAGCGACCAGTGCTCGATGTCGCTCATCCAACCCACCACCGGCCATTGGTAAGGATGGGCGGTAAATGCCGTGGCCCACAACTGCTCGTCCAGAATGCCCGCGTTGTTGGCGTCCACGCTGGTGCGGCGTTCCGAAGCCACCACGCCTCGTTCCGATTCGATCTTCTTGGGATCAAAACTCAAATATTGAATGCGATCGGCCTCAATGTCGAAAATCAGATTCAGCGCCGAACGCGGAAACCAGTCTTGGTACACCGTGGTGTTTCGCGCCGTGTACGCATTGTTGGCGGCGCCATTTGCTTCCATGGCCTTGTCCAGATCTCCCGGTCCATATTTTTTCGCGCCATTGAACATCATGTGTTCAAAAAAATGGGAAATCCCGGTGGTGCCGGGGTGCTCGTTGCGTGATCCGATTTTGTAGAAAATATAGAGCGCGACGTTGGGGATGCTGTGGTCGGTCTGCACCAGCACCTTCATCCCGTTTTTCAACGTCTTGGTTGCCACAGGGAATTGCTGTTTACTGTCTTGCGCGCGCCCAGTAGTCGCGACCGCCACCAGCACCAGCGCGGACAGCGCTCGGCGCAGCACGATTCTTCTTTTGGTCATGGAGCCACCCTCAGGGTCGATCTCAACTATTCAGACGTACCAAATTCCAGAATCGTTCTAGTGCAGTACGATTTTTCGCTCGCTTTGAAATGCCGGTCGCGCTAGCGCTCCGCGATCAGCGCAAAGACACGCACTGCGCCTCCCGAGCCACCTTCCAGCTTAATGGGCGCCGCGATCAGAAACGCTCCCGATTGGGGGACATCCTTCATGTCCGCAAGATTTTCCAGCTGATAGACGCCCGCGCCGAGCACCAAATGATGTACCGGAAAGTCCGGCGAATTGCCTGGATCAATGCTTAGCGTGTCGCATCCGAGTCCGCTAACCCTTCGCTCCAGCAACAGCTTCGCCGCCGCCACGGAATATCCGGGGAAATGCATTTTCCCGTTGGCGTCTTGATTGCGATAGCGCGCTACATCCGGCCAGCGCGAAGCCCAACCGGTTCGCAGCACCACAATCGCTTCGGGCGGAATCTTCCCATTCTTCTCTTCCCAGGTTTCGATGCGTTTCACCGTCAACTGATAATCCGGATTGCGGTCAGCTTCGTCTTTCACATCTACAACCACAGCCGGGCCAAAAAGCTTTTCCACGGGAATTTTGTCCACGGTCGTGGTTCCTGGCGGGAAATGTGCCGGAGCATCCATGTGCGTTCCGTAATGTTCCAGCATCCAGAAGCTGCGTGTGAAATAACCGTCTTTTTCCACAGAGGCGTTTATTTTTGCTTCAAACGCCTTGGCGTCACCTGGCCACGGCACCAGCTTGTCGCTGATCGCGTAGCTAAGATCGATGATTCGCGTCTTACCGTTGGCAATATTTTCCAGAGAAGGTTTCTGCAAAGTAGTTTGCGCGCCGAGGGCAACCAGGCAAAGAAACAGCCCGGCAGAAAATGTGGCGCGTACGGCTAGAACCATAAAATACCTCGTGGCACACGACTGGCATGGAATGCCAACTTCGAAAGAAACTCAGGGCAGCGGGATTCCCGGCGCGGCCACGATTCCCGCCATACGCAGAATTTCCTGATACTCGATAGCGGTAATCGGAGATACAATCAGCCGCACGTTCTTCAAAAATTTCACCTTGCGCAGCGCTTTGTTGCCGCGCAAATCGGCCAGACTCACCTGGCGCGGCAATTTCTCGAAGGCCCGCAGGTCCGCCACCAGATTCTTGCCTTCGCGATCGTGCGGGTCGGGATACGGATCGCGTGTCACTTCCGCAATGGAATACAGCGTGCGCTCCGGCGCGGAGTGGTAGCACAGCACGCGGTCGCCCTTGCGTACCTGTTTCAATGCGCGAATGGCATCGGCTTTCGACCCGGCGCCGTGCCACATTTCCTTGCCTTTCACAAACAGGGTATCCCAGTGGTAGTGGTGCGGGTCCGCGGTAAAGATCCAGTAGTGGCGAGTAACTGTCGGCGTGGTCATCGAACCCGGGCTGCAGGGTTTGCAAACCCTGTCTTCGAGTTGGTTCGGCGGTACTATACACGGCAGGGGCAGCAAAGCCAAACAAAATGTGACAGTTAGAAGGAATCTGAGGAAAAGTACCAGCCAAATTCAAGAAACACACCTTCGAACGACGTTAACGTACTTATTTTGTTCGAGTTACGAGGACTGCGCGGTGTCGATATAGATCTCCTCGCCCCGAATCTCGACGGCAAAACAGCCCACCCCGGCGTTGGCGTTCTGCACGGTCTTCCCGGTGGTTACGTCGTACTCCCAGCCATGCCAAGGACAAGTGACCACTTTCGCATTCAACTGGCCTTGGCCCAGCGGTCCTCCCCGATGCAGGCAGGTGTTATTGATGGCGTAGAAGCTACCGCCGACATTGGCCACCGCAATGGCCTGTCCGGCGACCTGGACTTCCTTGATAGTGCCCGCCGGGATCTCCAGTACCTTTGCCGCTCTCTCAAACGCCATTGATCCTCCGCTGTAACCTTAGATGGCTCTACCGCAGGCGCTGCAGAAGTGTGCGCGGCCGGGCGCCAACGATCCCTGGCCGCGAGCAGAAAGGGCTGGCACCTATTGTAGCGTAGTGCACGTAGGTGGGGCGGTCGGAAGCGCAGGCCCAGAGGAAAGCGACCACCCAGCCGACGAGCGTCCAGCCGAGAAGAAGATTCAGCAGGAAAATTCCCGTGGCGTCGGTCTTGTTCCTGCCGATGATGGCGGGCAGGAAATAGAGAAGCGCTAAAAAGAGGAGACTAAACATGGGCAACTCCTTGCTGCCTAGAGCGCGACGCGGTTGCAGCATCCCTATCTCGAAATACGCAATTCAACCTCCTAAAGTTCTGCGAGCGCCGCTTGGCTTTGCGTTTCAATTCTGTACGCCATATCAGCAGGGCCACCGCGGAGCCCGCGAACGCCGCGACTGTGGCGGGCAGCCAGGGATTTCGGGCGATCAGCATGCGAAGGTGCCAACTGATCGCGTTGTCTTGAAATAAAAACAATTAGATTCTTCACGCCCTCGCTATGCACCTTGAACCTTGACCAGCAGTTCGGCGAATTTTTGTTTGCGTTCGGCTTGGTCTTTGCCGGATTGGGCTTCGGCGAGTTGGGTGATGTTCATGGAGCAGAACTTGGGGCCGCACATGGAGCAGAATTTGGCTTCCTTGTAGAAATCGTCGGGAAGCGATTCGTCGTGCATGGCGCGGGCGGTTTCGGGGTCCAGCGAAAGCTCAAACTGCTTGTTCCAGTCGAAGAGGAAACGCGCGTAGCTGAGGGCGTCATCGCGATCGCGCGCGCCGGGGCGGTGGCGGGCCACGTCGGCCGCGTGCGCAGCAATTTTGTAAGCGATGACGCCTTGCTTCACGTCGTCGGCATTAGGTAAGCCGAGATGCTCTTTCGGCGTGACGTAGCACAGCATGGACGCGCCATGCCAGCCGATCATGGCCGCTCCGATGGCGCTGGTGATGTGGTCGTAGCCGGGAGCGATGTCGGTGACCAGGGGACCGAGCGTGTAGAACGGCGCTTGGTGGCACCACTCGATTTCCTTGTCCACTTGCTCCTTGATTTTGTCGAGGGGGATGTGCCCGGGGCCTTCGATCATGACTTGCACGTCATGTTCCCAGGCTTTTTTGGTGAGTTCGCCGAGAACTTTCAATTCGGCGAATTGCGCCTCGTCGCTGGCGTCGGCAATGGAGCCCGGACGAAGCCCGTCACCGAGAGAAAAGCTGACATCATGCTTCTTGAAGACCTTACAGATTTCGTCGAAGCGTTCGTAGAGGAAATTTTGCTGTTGGTGATGCTCCATCCAATGAGCCATTAGGGAGCCGCCGCGGCTGACGATGCCGGTGATGCGTTTGCGGACCAGCGGAACATGCTGGCGCAAAACGCCGGCGTGAATGGTCATGTAGTCCACGCCCTGCTCGGCTTGCTCTTCGATGACTTCGAGCATCAAGTCCAAGGTGAGATCTTCGGGACGGCGGATGCGGGAGATAGCTTCGTAAACGGGAACGGTACCGACGGGAACCGGCGACGCATCAATGATGGCTTTGCGAATGGTCGGAATGTCGCCACCGGTGGAAAGATCCATCACCGTGTCTGCACCGTAGTGCACGGAGTGGTGGAGTTTTTTCAACTCTTCATCGATGTTGGAGGTGGTGGCGGAGTTGCCGATGTTGGCGTTAATTTTGCACTTGAACGCGATGCCGATACCCATGGGCTGCAGGTTGCGGTGATGAATGTTGGCAGGGATAATGGCCCGACCGCGGGCGATTTCGCTGCGGACTAGTTCGGGTTCGATCTTTTCGCGTTTGGCGACGAAGAACATTTCCTCAGTGACGACGCCTTTGCGAGCCAGGTGCATTTGTGACATGTTTCTATTACTGTTGGAGCCCGCCGATTCCGATTCTCTTTTTTCGATCCACTGATCACGCAATGCCATAAGACCCCCCAGAGAAAGCAGCCGGAAATCCACGCTGCTGGTGAAAGCAAAGTATGGCATCGGGGCGAGTCGGCAGCAACCAACCACTGGCGGCATTGACCACTTTTCCGTGCAGTGTGAAGCGCTCGATAGAGTCTTGCTGCGCTGGTGCCGTGCGACATGCCCTCGAAAACAGGAACAGAGCGAGAATGGCAAGTATCGAAAATTTAATCCGCATCGTTTCGTCCGGTCCGGATGGCATGCGACTGCTTGTTCGTCAGATAAGAGACGTAAGTGAATCAGCCGCACCTGTGGCCGACAGATTCGGAATTTAGGCTGTGGGTTGCCTGACGTACCATCGGGCTTATTACCGAAACATTACGTACAAGAATTAAGCGGAGGCGGAGTGGGACTTCAGCAGGATGTCGAGGTCGTCTGGGTGAATGGAGCACAGGAGTGCGTCTTCGCGATCGATCTGGTTGGAGTGGATGAGTTGGACCAGGGATTCTTCCAGAGTGAAGGATCCCTTCCTTTTTGTTAGCGGGATTTCCTGGTGCAGATGTTGCAGGGCGTTGCGGCGGACATGATGGCGCGCGCCGTAGCCCATCATCAGGAGTTCGGCGGCCGGGATGCGGCCTCCCCCTTTTTTGGGGAGCAGGATTTGCGTGTGGACGGCGGCGAGGGCCATGGCCAGTTCCTGGCGAATGGAGTTCTGGCGTTCGGAGGGAAACGAATCGGTGATGCGGGAGATGGTAGAGGCGACGTCCACGGTGTGAAGGGTGGAGAGGACGAGGTGGCCGGTTTCGGCGGCGGCTACAGCGATGCGCATGGTTTCGGGATCCCGCATTTCACCGACCACGATGACGTCAGGGGCCTGGCGCAGCGCCGCGCGAAGAGCGGTGGGAAA
>Ga0126381_100001175_pt1 | contig 28454 bp, 26 predicted proteins | sample PanSoiMetPlot_28_FD_96465 | JGI IMG/M metagenome (GOLD analysis project Ga0126381, IMG submission 96465) | Tropical forest soil microbial communities from Panama - MetaG Plot_28 | ecosystem: Environmental > Terrestrial > Soil > Tropical forest > Bulk soil | place: Panama | collected 2016-02-17
GCCATGGCGCCCACACCAACCGGCACAGCTTTCTGCATCGCCTGTCCACGGGTACGCAATAGCCGGGCTGCGTCCGCGATAGTAAAGGCGCCAGCTGCTGCGAGCGCCGAATATTCGCCTAGCGAATGGCCCGCTACGAATTGCGTGTCGCGCGCTACTACGACCCCCGCCTCGGCCTCCAGCACACGTAAGCAAGCAAGCGAAACAGCCATAAGCGCCGGCTGCGCATTTTCAGTAAGCGTGAGTGTGTCCGATGGTCCCTCGAAGATGATGCTACTAAGCTTATTGCCAATCGCGCCGTCGACTTCTTCGAACACCTGCCGCGCGGCGGCGAAGTTCGTCGCCAGCGCCTTCCCCATTCCGACGGCCTGGCTGCCCTGGCCCGGAAACACAAAAGCGACCGCCATGTCGTGTCCGTTAATTACTATGCCGTACCAAAATCGGGGCCGAAACGACACCTCGATGCCGGTTCTGTCAAGTTTCGCCGCTAACGGTAACCTTGCAACAACACTCCGCCGATAGATTCACGTCTTTCAAAGGCCAAGGCGATGAGCGACCTGGTCACTGACGACGAGCTAGCACGGGCGCGCAACGATCCCGCTTTCCGCCGGCAGTTTCTTGCCCAAAACCTCGACAGACTGCTTGAGGCACTCAAAAAGATGCGCCGAGCGGGCGAACAGAACGCAGATACCGGGCACCAACTGCGCGAGGGCGCCGATCTCGCAGTCAAACTCGCCGATCGCCTGCAAAGCGAGGACTCCACCCCACTTGCTACCTGATACCGGCGGTAATTGGCCGTCGGGCTTCCCTCGTTTTGCCTTGCCTTTTTGCGAAAAATCCCTATAAACCGCGCTCCATCGACCCCGGTTGGGAGCTTAACGGACGGTCGGCTGACTGCACTTGTGAGCCGATGAGGGCTTCTTGAGCCCGGCGTCCCGTGTTTCCGCCTTCAGAGCATTCGAGCCTTTCCCGAAGGGCTCGAGGGGCTTGGCGCCAGGGTCGAGGACTGGGAACTAAACAAGGGAAAGGCATTTCATGCCGTTATACGAGCACGTTTATCTTGCGCGCCAGGACTTGAGCGCGCAGCAGGTTGAAGAATTGACTACGCAATTGTCCGGCGTCATCGGGCAAATGGGCGGCAAAGTCACGAAGAACGAATATTGGGGTTTGAAGTCCCTCACCTATCGCATTCGCAAGAACCGCAAGGCGCACATGACGCTGCTCAATGTCGATGCGCCTCCCGCAGCGCTTAATGAGATCGAGCGTCAAGAACGGCTCAACGAAGATGTGCTGCGTTATCTCACCATCCGGGTCGAGGCGCACGAGGACGGTCCCTCCGCAATGATGCGCAAGTCTGATCGTGACCGCGATGAACGTGGCGAGCGCGGCGGCCGGGGCGAGCGCCGCTCGCGGCGAGACGAAGGTGGTGAGGACGTTGACGGCAACGAAGCAACCGGAGCGGAGGAATAGGCCATGGCATTCTCACCGCAAGGTGGCGCGCGCCGCCCGTTCTTTCGCCGCCGCAAGACTTGCCCATTCTCTGGTAACAATGCACCGAAGATCGACTTCAAGGACGTCAAATTGCTCCAGCGCTACGTGTCAGAGCGCGGCAAGATCGTGCCGAGCCGCATCACTGCCGTGTCAGCGAAAAAACAGCGTGAACTAGCACAAGCAATCAAGCGCGCGCGTTTTCTTGGCTTACTGCCGTACGTGATACAGTAGTTTGATAACGAGGCTTCCAGGAAACGCTGGAAGCCGATGGTTGGGGCGGACTTAGTTCCGTCTCTAACCGCTCTGGGAGAGCGGGACAGCTCGTGATGATACACTTTGCCATAATAGGAATCGGAGCCGGAGCCGCGGCAGCTCTGCTGTTCGCCTCGGTGACTTCCGGGACGCTGCTGTCGATTCCGTTATTCTATCTCGCGCCGTTGCCGATCATGATCGCCGGGCTCGGGTGGAGTTACTGGGCCGCATTCACAGCGGTTTTAACCGGCGCAGTGGCGCTCGGTCTCGTATTCGGGACTGTTTTTCTGTTTGCTTTCCTTGCGGGCGCTGGCGTTCCGGGCGGGTTACTTGCCTATCTCGCCATGCTCGCGCGCCCGGTGAAGACCAACGGTCATGAAGGCGCTCTTGAGTGGTATCCCACGGGGCGCATCGTGATATGGGCAGCCATCCTCGCCGCACTGGTTGTCATTATTGCGATCCCGAATTTGGGCACCGATGGAGAGAGCTTCCGCATTGGTCTCCACGATGCACTTGCACGGATGCTGCGAATCCAGACAGGCGGCTCGTCCGACGCGCCACTGGCGCTGCCTGGCGGTACGGACCCAGAGCGCTTCATCAACTTTTTGGTATCGGTAATCCCGGCAACCGCGGCAGTCCTCGCCACTCTCACGAATCTGTTCAATCTTTGGCTCGCGGGCCGTGTGGTAAAGTTTTCCGGCCGATTGTCGCGGCCGTGGCCGCAAATTTCGGCCATGCGTTTCCCGCCGACGCTAACAGCAGCGCTCGCTATCGCAATCGCCCTGAGTTTTGCAGGCGGTCTCATCGGGATCATCGGAGGCGTAATATCGGCGAGCCTCCTTATGGCGTACGGGGTGCTCGGCTTCGCGGTCTTGCACTCAATCACAGAAGGCATGAATTCGCGCCCCTTTTTACTCGCCGGGACTTACCTCGCCGTATTGATGATTGGCTGGCTGATATTGGCTCTCTGCCTGCTCGGTGCACTCGATACCATGATCGACTTGCGGACACGCATCTCGCGCACGCGCGGACCACCTGCAATTCCGTGAGACTCACAAATTCACCAGCAACCAGGTTTAGATTGAGGAGAAATGACAATGGAAGTGATCTTGCTCGAGCGTGTCGGAAAGCTCGGACAAATGGGTGATGTAGTCCGTGTAAAGGACGGATTCGCTCGTAACTTCTTGCTGCCGCGCGGCAAGGCTCTTCGCGCTACCGCTGACAATAGGAAGCGATTTGAAGAGATGAAAGCCGAACTTCATACTCGCAATCTCGAAATGAAGGGCGAAGCCGGCAAGCTTGGTAGTAAACTTGATGGCAAGACTTATGTGGTGCTGCGTCAGGCAAGCGAGGCCGGGCAATTGTTTGGCTCTGTGTCGACCCGCGATATTGCCACCTTGCTTAATGCTGACGGCGCAGAGATCGGACGCTCGCAAATCGTGCTCAACGCACCGATCAAGACGATCGGTCGCTATAAAGTACCGCTGGCGCTCCATCCCGAAGTTGAGGTTGGAATTACAGTCACTGTCGCGCGCAGCGCGGACGAAGCGGAACGCATCGCACGTGGTGAAGATGTTACGGTACGGCGCACAGAGGCAGAAGAGGAAGCCGCTGCTGCGGCCGCCGCGGCTGAAGCCATGTTCGAGCCCGAGGCGATAAAGGCCCGGCAAGGTGAGGAGCAGTCGGAAGGCGATGGGGCAGAGCCAGCCGAACCGAAAACGAGCGATGCACCCGCCAAAACCGCCAAAGGCAAAAAGAAGAAAGCCGAAGAAGTCTGAGTGCTCAGTTGCTAGTCTAGCTTTTCGGACCGGGCTCCTGGGTAGGCTTTGCTTCGCCGCCTGGATTACTTGGCTTTGACCCGCTTACCTTCGGCTCGGGAGCCAATATGTCGCCAGGTCTCAGTTCGGATGGCGTAGGTTCCTTGGATTCTGAAGAGTTGGGTCTCGACGACTTGCTGGCCGCCGCATCGGACGTCTTTCCGCTGCCCTTGGCTTCCTCAGGCTTCGTACCCGACTTTTTCTTGTCGCCGGTCTGCGCCTTATCGCCACCCTTGGTGCTGCGCTTGTTTGCCCGCGCCGGGGGGCCAGAGTCTACCGACCTGAGATAGCTTGCAATCGCGCTGGCCGACTCCCGGCTCGCCGTATAGTGCGTGCGCAAGAAATTATCGAGCCCGAGAACCCCACCAGCCTTCGCTAAGCCTTGCGGCGATTTGTGACAAATCGAACAATCCGAGGCGAACAATTGGACGGGGGTTTTACCCCGATCAAGGTTTTCCTGAGCCCCCACCCCGTTGATCAGACCCAACGCCCCTATGATTGCCGCCAATCGAATGCCGCAACGTACCGTCTTTAAATCCATTATTTTTCTCGCTGCCGCCCCACCGCTTTCCCACGCCCAGTCCCTTGATAGCCCATTATTATGAGATTGTGACCTATATCCGAACGGATGGCCGACCTGCGCGCTGCAGGATTGCTGGCGCAAAGGAACTTTGATTAAATACCTAAATCCGAAACGTTTATGCATCTGTCGCGTTGGATGGGGGAATATTAGAGTGATGGAGGCGGCCGGTGGATCGGTTGCTTCAATTCCTGCTTAAGACGTTTATCCGGCGAGGAACATTTCGAGTCACTACCTCGCGCGGCACCGTTTTTGCGTTTGGCGATGGGACCGGCCACCCGGTCTCGGTGCGATTTGTCTCTCGCAAAGCCGAATGGGGAATTCTACTCGATCCTGAGCTCAAGTTCGGCGAATCCTACATGGACGGCACGTTCGTGGTTGAGGAAGGAACGATCGCCGACGTTCTCGCTAATGCCCTCGGCCAAAGGTCCGAGGTTCCGCATTGGGCAAGACCGCAAGGATTGTTACGCTATTTGTGGCGTCGTCTGAGCCAATTTAATCCGCGTTCACGAGCGCGCCGAAACGTCGCCCATCATTACGATCTCGATGGACGACTTTACTCTCTCTTTCTGGACGCCGATCGGCAGTACAGCTGCGCATATTTCGAAAAACCGAATCTGTCGCTTGACGACGCCCAACTCGCCAAGAAACGGCACTTGGCAGCCAAGCTGATCATTGAACCGAACAAGCGCATACTCGACATTGGCTGCGGCTGGGGTGGACTCGGCCTCTATCTCGCCGAAGTCGGCGGCGCCGATGTCACTGGCATTACACTCTCGCGTGAACAGCATGCAATCGCCAACGAACGGGCGGCGGAAAAAGGGCTCAACGAAACGGCCCGCTTCCGCCTGCAGGACTATCGCGATGTCACCGGCCGCTTTGACCGTATCGTGTCAGTTGGCATGTTTGAGCATGTTGGCGTCAACCACTACGATATATTCTTCCAAAAAAGTGCGCAGCTGCTCGCCAACGATGGCGTCATGGTGCTGCATTCCATCGGTCGCTCGGAGGGTCCGGCCACCACCAACCCTTGGATCGCAAAATATATTTTCCCCGGTGGATATATCCCTGCGTTGTCGGAAGTCTTGCCAAGAATTGAGAAGGCTCGGTTGCTCGTCACGGACATCGAAATCCTGCGCCTGCATTACGCCGAGACGCTTAAGCATTGGCGCGAGCGTTTCCTGGCGCACCGCGAGGAAGCAGAAAGAATCTATGATCAGCGGTTTGTGAGAATGTGGGAATTCTATCTCGCCGCTTCCGAAATGTCGTTCCGCGAGCAGAACCTGATGGTAATGCAAATTCAGCTCACCAAACGTCAAGGCGTAGTCCCGATCACACGGAATTATATTGTGACCGAGGAGCGACGCCTCGCGGCCGCCGAAACTCTGCGTCGGCCGCCGCTGCGGCTTGCCGGCGAGTGAATCCACGGCGCGCCGTCCCGGGTCAAGAAAAAACCCGCCTTACCCACCGCTCATTACGGCTTGTGAATTGCGGGATAACCCCACGCCAAGAGCGTTTCCGTGCTCTAACGCATGCTATGCCACAATTTCCGGGTACGCACTGACAACCAATGGCCCTCGCTGATTCGACAGCCCGCAAGCAGGTCGAAGAACCTGCCCCGCTCTATCGTTCCGCTCCGCACAACATCGAGGCGGAACAGGCACTGTTGGGGGCTATCCTCGTCAACAATGAAGCATTCTATCGCGTTTCCGATTTTCTGGAGCCGGCGCACTTCTTTGAACCGATCCACCAAAAAATCTATCAACTTTCGCGCGATCTGATCCGAGCAGGCAAGCTCGCCACGCCGGTGACACTCAAGACTTTTCTTGATGGCGGCGTCGATATCGGTGGCTTAACAGTCAGCCAATACCTTGCAAGGCTCGCCGCCGAGGCGACCACAATCATCAATGCCGAGGACTACGGACATACGGTTTACGATCTCTCGATTCGCCGAGCGTTGATCCAAGTCGGCGAAGATATGGTCAATGTTGCCTATGATGCGCCGGTCGATTTTTCGCCGCGCAACCAGATCGAGGATGCCGAACGAAGGCTCTATGAACTAGCTGAGACCGGCCGATACGATGGCGGCTTTCAGCGTTTCGCCCAGGCGCTCACCACCGCCATTGATATGGCCGCGCACGCATTCCAGCGTGACGGCAAATTGTCCGGTACCGCCACCGGTCTTGATGATCTTGACCGCATGATGGGCGGGTTGCAGCAATCGGACTTGATTATCTTGGCTGGCCGACCCGGAATGGGCAAAACTGCACTCGCCACCAATATCGGTTACAATGTTGCCAAGGCTTGGCGCGGCGAAATCAAACCGGACGGTCACACTGTTACGGTCAATGGTGGAATTGTCGGATTCTTTTCGCTGGAAATGTCGGCCGAGCAACTCGCGACCCGCATCATCGCGGAGCAGACTGGAATTCCGTCCAACCAGATCCGGCGCGGTGGAATCAGTGAGAGCGACTTCGAAAAGATCAAAGACTATTCAATCGAGTTACAAAATATTCCGCTGTATGTAGACGAAACTGGCGGCCTGTCGGTTGCCCAACTTGCAGCGCGAGCACGACGACTCAAGCGCCAACGCGGCCTCGACCTCTTGGTGATCGATTATTTGCAATTGTTACAAGGCTCGACTCGCCGCTCGCAGGAAAATCGCGTGCAGGAAATCACCGAAATAACCACCAAACTCAAGGCGTTGGCCAAAGAACTTAACGTGCCGATTTTGGCCCTTTCGCAACTGTCGCGTCAGGTGGAGAGCCGCGATGACAAACGCCCCCAACTCTCGGATTTGCGCGAATCCGGATCAATCGAGCAGGACGCTGACGTCGTCTTGTTTGTCTATCGAGAGGAATACTATCACCAGATGCGTAAACCGCTGGAATCCAACCGTGAGAAGTTCGCAGAATGGCTGGCAGAAGCGGACAAAGTCCACGGCAAAGCCGAGGTGATCATCGGCAAGCAACGCCATGGCCCAACGGGAACCGTCGAATTGCAGTTCGACGCGGCGGTAACTAGGTTCTCTTCCCTGGCCCGCGATCTGCGCCTGCCTGACCGAATGTAAGAGATTGAGGCTGCCACATGGACTGGTGGCTCCCAGGCGGGTAAACAAAAACGTCATGGCAAAGACCGCCCTGCAATCCAACCTGCCGGCAGAAGCCGCCGAGCGGCCTTTTGATCAATCCGCTCCTGAAACCGGTGGCGTCCTCACCGTCAATTTAGATGCCATTGTCGCGAACTGGCAGGAACTCGGCCGGCGCGCCATGCCATCGGAATGCGCGGCTGTAATCAAGGCCGACGGCTATGGTTGTGGCATCGAACCGGTCGCGCGTGCACTTACAGACGCCGGCTGCAAAACATTCTTTGTCGCCGACCTCACGGAGGCACGGCACGTGCGTGCCGTTTCTCCCGATGCGGCGATCTATGTTCTTAACGGTCTGCTGTCGGGTACGGCCCCGGCCTTTTCCGAAATCAGCGCGCGCCCTGTCATTGGCAGCTTGGTTGAACTCGCCGAATGGGATGCGTTTTGTTCGGCGAACCAATGGCACGGCGGCGCAGCACTCCACGTTGACACCGGAATGAACAGGCTTGGCATCTCTACCGACGAAGCCGCGGCACTAGCACCGCGTATTCGCGCAGAAAATCACGGCATCACTCTGTTAATGAGTCATCTCGCTTGCGCCGATCAACCCGGCCATCCCCTCAACGAACGCCAGCTGAAGTTATTCCGTGAAGTACGACTCCTATACCGTGGCATCCCTGGCTCGCTCGCCAATTCGTCAGGCATATTCCTGGGAAATGGTGCACATTGCGACATGGTACGGCCCGGTGCTGCGCTCTTTGGCGTCAATCCGACACCAGGCCACCGAAACCCAATGCGACCGGTGGTCGAGCTGCAGGCACGCGTCCTCCAGATGCGTAACGTCCCCAAGGGGGATACGATCGGTTACAACGCGACCTGGACGGCCAAACACGCAGCGCGCATTGCGGTGGTCGGCGTGGGTTATGCCGACGGTTACCCGCGTGCCGTCAGTGCAACCGACGCCGCACCGGGTGCACATGCGATCGTCGCCGGCATGCGCTGTCCGCTGGCTGGCCGAGTATCGATGGACCTCCTAGCGATAGATGTTACGGCGTTGCCCGACCAATCCGTTCGACGCGGAGATCTGATCACCCTGATCGGTGGCGAGATTGGGGTCGACGATTTGGCCGCTGCCGCCGGTACCATTGGGTATGAGATACTCACCAGCCTGGGCCGCCGCTACAACCGTATCTATCAGTCGAGCTGAATCTCGAAATTACTTGAGAATTAGCGACTTTTTAAAAAATGTTCTTGTATTGTTCTCGCGCGCGCTTTAGCGTGCATGCGGACTTTTCGCGCGATTCATACAGCGATTCCGATGTCGAGACGCACCCTGACCTTCGTTTGCCAGAACTGCGGTGCCGCCTTTAGCCGCTGGCAGGGCAAATGCGAAGCTTGTGGCGAATGGAATACCTTGAGCGAGGAAGGCGGGGAGCGCGTGGCAGGCCCGGGCCGTAAGCCGGCCAAAGGGCGCCTCTTCGCCTTGGAAGCCCTTGCCGGCGAGGCGCAGAACGCTCCGCGCCTGTCCTCGGGAATTAGTGAGCTTGACCGAGTAACTGGTGGCGGATTCGTGCGCGGGTCGGTGCTGTTGGTGGGTGGCGATCCGGGCATCGGGAAATCAACACTGCTGATGCAGGCAACCGCCGCCCTCGCTCGCGCAGGTCATAGGTCCGTTTACATCTCGGGTGAAGAAGCAGTCGCACAAGTCCGATTACGTGCGGAACGGTTGGGTTTGGGCGACGCTGCGGTAGAGCTAGCGGCAGAAACAGCTGTTGCGGACATAATCGCGACCCTGTCGGAAGGCAAGACGCCCCGCTTAATCGTCATCGATTCGATTCAGACGATGTGGACCGATACGGTCGATTCCGCGCCCGGAACGGTGACCCAGGTGCGCGCCTCGGCGCAGGCGCTGATACGTTTTGCCAAAAGGTCGGGCGCGACGATTATCCTGGTCGGCCACGTTACTAAAGATGGTCAAATTGCCGGTCCGCGCGTTGTCGAACACATGGTTGACGCCGTGCTTTCCTTCGAGGGCGAAGGATCGCACCAGTTCCGGATCTTACGCGCGGCAAAGAACCGGTTCGGTCCGACAGATGAAATTGGCGTCTTTGAAATGACCGGCTCTGGCTTGCTTGAAGTCGCCAATCCATCAGAGCTGTTTTTGTCGGAGCGCGATCTCGGGCGACCTGGGACTGCGGTGTTTGCCGGCATTGAAGGCACCCGGCCCTTGCTGGTGGAAATCCAGGCTTTGGTTGCACCGACCTCACTCGGAACGCCCAGGCGTGCCGTGGTTGGTTGGGATCCAAGTCGACTTTCGATGGTGCTCGCGGTACTGGAAACTCACTGTGGGGTCCGCCTCGCAGCGCACGATGTTTATCTGAATGTTGCGGGCGGAATGCGCATTCAGGAGCCAGCGGGCGATGTCGCGGCGGCGGCGGCGCTGGTCTCGTCACTCGCCAATGCTCCGCTACCGGCTGGTGCAGTTTATTTCGGCGAGGTATCTCTTTCCGGAGCGGTCCGACCTGTCGCTCAAGGCGCCGCACGTCTTAAGGAAGCTGCAAAGCTTGGTTTTTCTCGCGCCATCGCGCCCGAAGCTGGACGCGGTGAAACGATAGAACCAGGTGGCTTCAGGGTTGCGGAAATCGCGAGCCTTGCCAATCTGGTCGCTGATATTGCGGCCCTTGGTAGGGCGGGCATAGCAGCCAAAACTGATGGATAAAAACGCTAAAAGCTATTCGTTGCTTTCAGTCCTTTGTGTCCGGCTTTGTTGAATTATTCGTCAACCAACCACCGACTTGTTCCGGCTTAAAAAGTCTCTTTTCTCACTGGTCCGGTGGCAATTCCGGTGGCAAAATTTGGACCGCGAAACGCATGAGCAAACCACCAAAACCGTTAAGCGAAGAGCCGCGTTCGGAGCCCGAAATCATTCCGCCGGGACAAGCGGAACAAAGCCATCCGCGAATGCGCGCCTATACGCACCGCATTTATATCGGGAAGCCCTCGCCGCTCGGAATCATTCTGGTGACACTGATCCTCGGCCTCCTATCGGCCGCGATGTTAGTGGTCCTGTTCGGCGCGTTCCTATTTTTGTTACCGCTAGCGGTCCTGTTCTTTACTGGCGTAATCGTTGTCGGGCTATTGCGGTTCTATTTTCGTGGCCTTTGGGGTTAATGCCCCGCGGCGCAATCACCTTCAGCGATCTGGCTGGTCCAATCTGTTTGCTACTAGTTGGACCAACCGCATGAGAATACTGGTTTAGCGTGTATTAGATTTATCTGCCGCCAGCGACGGCAGGCTTTGGCAACGGGTTGGCATGATGCCCCGTGACGGTGCAATCAACTTCGGCGGCTTGATCGGGCGTTATCCGGTCGAGCGGAAGAGAGGATAACGCGGTGGCCAGACTTACTAAATGAAGGGCCTACCCAGTGTATTAAATCTGACACAGGTGTGATCTACAGATCACACACCCACCCAATAAGAACGATTCTGCTCGATTTATTCCCTCTGTAACGGCACCACTACAGCCCTCACCGCATTTCGCCATTATGTTGAGTCGTCGGTTCAACAGAGGTATCGGCGATGCTCACGTATGTGAAGGGTGACGGCAGGCTATTTGGACTGAACCCTTCGGAATGGTCGATGCTTATCGGCGGTGTAATTTTGTGCGGATTTGTCACGCTACTGCTTACGGCTTAGAGCACGCACAACAGTAAGCCTACGGATAAGGTTTTCATGGCTTGAAACAAGCTTGATGTGGCGATACGGTGTCCCGTACATCGATTCATTGGGACGGGGACATCGATGTTGGAACCTATCATAGCTATGTCTGTAGTGCTGGCACCGTCAGCACTCATGGTGTTTTGGCTCGTTTGGCGAGCATCCTAGTGTAGAGCCATTCGAATTCGACACGGCAGCCTCAAGCGTCTTGCTTGAGGCGGCCAGTGCGCGCCCAATGGTCATTAAGGTCTTTCGTCTGATCAATCAGCGTGGCCGCATCATCGCCGACTGCCCTAAGAAGATCGGATGCGACATGAACGATCCATGCGGTGTCTGAATTTGGCTAAGGTGCTTTAGGCCCGGCCGATAGCGGCGGACATTTGAAGTTGGATAGCGCCCGTTCGCACTCTATCGCTCCAGCCCTACCCGCTCTTGGCTCAAGGCTAAAAACCCAAACGCACCGGCAGCCACTCCCCGCGCCAATCGCAAAACCGAGCGTTAATGCGATGATCCCCAGAGGGCTGAGAATATGACACCAAGGGGAATGAGGCTGCAGTCATGGCGCTAGGTTCCTGAACCATTGATCGTCTGCGGCCTGCCACAGCGGTGTGACCGCTCAGGGTCGTAAGCGCTCGCTTAAAGACCGTGTAGCGCGAGACAGGAGCGACGACGGTATATTGCGATCAACCACTTTGGCGGTAGGAAGTACTATGGAACTGGGCGTCTACACTTTCGGCGACATAACCCCCGATCCGAACAGCGGCCGTGCGATTAGCACTACACAGCGTTACGCCGAGATCCTGGCCGCCGCAACGCTCGCCGACGAGACCGGCCTTGACGTGTTCGGCGTCGGTGAGCACCACCGCTTGGACCTCCCGATCTCATCGCCGGCAGTAGTTATGGCGGCGATCGCGGGCGCAACGACGCGCATCCGTCTGAGTAGCGCCGTTACAGTGCTTTCAACGCTCGACCCAGTCCGAGTCTTTCAGGACTTCGCAACCGTGGACCTCGTTTCCCGCGGCCGCGCCGAACTGATCGCCGGCCGCGGCGCCTACATCGAATCCTTTTCACTCTTTGGCGATGACTTCACGAATTACGACGCGCTTTTCGCAGAAAAGCTCGATCTCCTCCTCAAGCTAGGTGAGAGCGAGCGCGTCACTTGGAGCGGCCGTTTCCGACCGCCGCTCAACAACTCTCAGATTTCACCGCGACCGGCGAACAGGTTGCCAATTTGGCTCGGCGTCGGTGGCAATCCTGAAAGCGCGCTGCGGGCGGGCGAACTCGGCCTGCCGGTTATCCTTGCGAACATCTCACAGCCGCCCGCCAATTTCGTCAGTCAAATCGCCGCCTATCGGCAGCGCCACGCCGAAAGAGGACATAACGCAAGCTCGCTGAAGGTCGCCATAGCGACGCACGTCCACGTGGCGACGGACTCGCAGACTGCTCTCGATGAGTTCTACCCCCATTACAGCGCCTATTTCCGCGAACACGCGCCGCGCGCAAACCTCTCTGGCGAAGTCCCTCGAGAGGTCTACGAAAAGCGCGCCGGCACCGGCGGCCCGATTTTCGTCGGCAGCCCCCAGCAGATTATCGACAAGATCATGTATGAGCGCGAGCTATTTGCTCACGATCGGTTCCTCGGCCAAGTCGACATTGGTGGCCTGCCATACGCGAAGGTGGCAAGATCGATCGAACTACTCGCGACACAGGTTTTGCCTGCAATACGCGAACTCTCACCACGTTGCCTCAATCGAGTTACTTGACACTCAAGTCGGCCTGATATGAGTCCTCTTTCAACCATTCAATACGGTTGAAATGAAAAAGAAACGCAGGGGACAACTCTTATCGATTGCTTCCTCGGGTCAAATAACTACATCGCCTAGAGCTATTGTGTCAGCAGCAGCTGGTCGTCGGCAATTTCAGTGCCCTCTTTGCGTCGAAACAGCCGAACCAGTTCCTCGATCGTCATCGACGCTCGCTCTTTACCAATGATATCCAATATGATTTGCCCCTGATGCAGCATGATTGTGCGGCTACCGAACTCAAGGGCCTGTCGCATGCTGTGCGTTACCATAACGGTCGTGATGCCGAATTTTTTCACTACGCTGTCGGTAAGCTTCATCACCAACTCGGCCGCGGCAGGATCAAGCGCGGCGGTGTGCTCGTCGAGCAATAGCACTTTGGTCGGACCGAGCGTTGCCATTACGAGGGCAAGTGCTTGACGCTGACCGCCAGAAAGCAACGCGACTCTGTCTTGCAGACGGCCCTCTAAACCGAGTTTGAGGATTGCCAGACGATCGATAGCACGCCTTCGTACCTCGCTGGTGATAGCGAAACGGAAGCCACGCGGCGCTGTGCGCGCCGAGGCAATTGCAATGTTCTCGATGATCGACATGTCCTCGCAGATGCCCGCGCGCGGATCCTGGAACATCCGCGAGAGGATGGTGGAGCGTCGGGAGACCGGCCACGACGTAACGTCGGTATCGTCGATTAGTATGCGGCCCGTGCCTGGCTGCAATTCGCCGGCGAGCAGATTGAGTAAGGTCGACTTGCCCGCGCCGTTTGATCCGATCACGCTGATGAATTCGCCAGCCGCAATGGCGATATTTACGTTGTGCAGCGCGCGGTTCTCAAGCGCTGTGCCTTGATTGAAGACGATACCGAGATTTTCGACGCGGATCACTTTACCGGCCCAGCCTTTTAACGAAAGCGGATCTGCGCACAGGAAGCCAGAGCGCGATCGCCACCAACACCGCCGTGACCACATTGACATCCGACGCCGTCAATCCAATCGCGCCGGTGCTCAGCGCCAGGGCGAGCGCGATGCGATAGAGAATTGAACCGAGGACGCAGGCAAGCGTGAGCATAGGAACGAGCCGCGAGGGCATCAGCGCAGTGCCGCCTATAACGGCGGCAAGCGCGACGACGATGACACCGATGCCCATGGAAACGTCTGCGGCGCCTAGCATTTGCGCGAACAACGCGCCACTCATCGCGGTTAAGCCATTGGCGATGCCGAGTCCGATAACAATCATGCGGCCGACCCGGATTCCGTTGGCCTGTGCCATGCGCGGATTCGCGCCGGCAGCACGCATAGCGAGGCCGACACCTGTGCCGAGGAAGAGATCGATAAGGATTTTCGCAATAACGACTATGATCGCTAACAGCACTACGGGAGCATATAGTGACGGCACGCCCAAACGCTCGATCGGCGTATAAACTGTCGTCATGTTGATAAGGCCGATATTAGGCCGATCCATGATGCGCAAATTGACCGAATAAAGCGCGATCGCAGTGAGAATACCGGCGAGAATATGCAGGATGCGGAGCTTGAGATTGAGAAATGCGGTTGCAAATCCGGCAAGGCAGCCGGCGAACGTCGCGATAAGCGTCGCCGTCCATGGATCGACGCCGCTGACCATCAGCTTGGCAGCGACTGACGCCCCAAGCGGGAACGAGCCCTCAACCGTCAGGTCTGGAAAATCGAGAACCTTGAAGGTCAAGTAGGCTCCGAGCGCGACAAGCGCGAATGCCAATCCCGTCTCAATAGCGCCAGTGAACGCGTAGAGGCTCACGTGTCAGATCCAAAGCCGACTGGACCGTGCTCTCAGAAAACCTGCGCAGCCCTCTTCAGCAGATCCGGAGGTAGTTTTACGCCCATTTTTTCGGCCGAGTCTTTGTTGATATAGAGCGCGAGTGAATTGGGTAGATCTTTCATGTACTGGATATCCATGTCGCCGGGCTTGGTGCCTTTGAGCACCTTGTCCACCATGTCGGCCGTGCGCTTGCCCATGTCCTTGAAGTCGAACCCTACGGTCGCAACCGCACCACGCTGCACGCTCCGCCGCTCGGCGGTAAAGATCGGGACCTTGCCGTCCTGGGCGACCTTCACCAGCGATTCAAAGGCGCCGTAAACCGTCGTGTCGTTCGGCACGAAAATCGCATCTACTTTGCCGACCAACGCCTGGCCAGCGCTTGGCACGTTGTTGATGCCCATAGCGGGCGACTCAACAATTGCGAAGCCCATTTTCGGCGCAATCGCCTTGATGCTTTCAACTGTCGAGCGCGCATTGTCGAGACTGGGATCATAGACAAGGCCGAGCGTCTTGAGGTTTGGCACGATCTCTTTGACGATGTTGAGTTGCAGCTCGGTCGGCACCAAATCGGAAATTCCGGAGGCATTTCCGCCTGGGTGCTTTTCTTGCGTCACCAATTTGGACTTAAGTGGGTCGGTGACGGTCGTGAAGATGATCGGAATGTCTTTAGTGGCGGCGATGGCGGCCTGGCTGGTCGGTGTCGTAATAGTGACGATGACATCCGGGTTCTCGCCAATGAACTGGCGCACGATCTGCTGCGCGGTGCCGAAATTGCCCTGCGCGCTCTTGAAGTTGACGTTGAGGTTCTTGCCTTCGGCGTAGCCATGAGCGGCAAGGCCGGCCATGAGCCCCTCCTTCACCTCCAGCAACTGGGGCGTGTCATTCATGGTGATGATTGCGATATTCTTCACATCGGCGGCGTGGGCGGCGACGGCAAGCGTAAGGCCGAATGCAGCACCGGTCAGGAGGCTGGACGTTTTCGACATGTGCGAGTTCCTCTAGTTTCGTCTTTCTTCTGTGGTCCGGCACTCTTAGTTGCGACGGGACGTCAGCCCGCCGTGGTATTCCGATTGCACAATTCCATCGCGGTCAGCGCGTAGATTTTCGCGGTCTTGATCATGTCGTCGACGGTGAAATATGTGTTGCCGCCGCCGGCGCCCGCACCACAGCCATAAGTCAGCGAGGGGATACCAAGCTCATTATAAGGATTGATGTCGCGCCACATGCTGCACTCGGGCGCGCCGGCGGGCTCGGATGGCTTTCCGATGACGCTCTCATGCGCGATTTCAAGCGCATCGCGCAAGGGTTCAACGCCTTCGGCGTTGAAGCCTCGACGATAGAGGAAGGGTCGCACCTCGGCCTTTATCTCGAGCTTCGCGACGATTGCTTCGAGCTCTTCTTGGATCACCAGCGGCTGGGTATCCGGATTGAGACGAACATCGAGATAGATCGAGCACAGTTCTGGGATGCGGTAGACCTTGTACGGTACGCCTCCACGGATTGCGCCGATAACGGCCTTGGGCACTACCGTCCCGCCGCTGTAGGACTTGGTGTAGCGTTTCTCGTACTGGTCGGCCCAGTCCTCGATCGCGTCGATGAGCTTGGCCATACGCACAATTGCGTTCGGGTTTTTCGTCGCGGGCAGCGGACGTGGTACATAAGGCGTGTACCGTGACGGTCCGGCATATACGGTGATCTTTACAAACAGTTTGCCGGCCTCGACCCAAGCCGGCTTGAAATTCGTCGCCTCCGCCACCAGCGCGAAATGGCTGATCGCGCCATGCGTGATCGCAAAACGCGTGCCGATATCGTTGCCGAGGTAGTCGTGGCCCTGGAATTCATCGACCGAATCCCCACACAGCTCGCCGCAGACGGCTGAAAGAACGATGTCGCCCTTGAGGCGGACGTGTGCATTCTGCAGCGCCTTAGCGGCGATCAGCCAACAGGTCATCGGGCCTTTGCAATTGACAAGTGGGTAGCCATAAATCTTGCCATCGTCCAGCCAAGCCTCGTGATATATCCGATCATTGGCATCAATGAAGCGCGCACTGTCCTCGCGCGACATAATGGTATCGAGGTGGCTGTTGAACGAAAGGCTCAAGCCGCCGCCGGTGCCCAGCACTCGACCGATGACGTTGAAGCGGTCTTCATAGGCGCCAATGCGCTCGGGTCGAAACCCGTGTCGCGCCATCCAGTCGTAGACGTAGTTCCCGGCGTCGCGCTCCTTGCCAAGCGGTGCTTCTATGTTTCCAAGGTCGAGGCCAAGCTTGGTGAGATCTTCGCGCAGTGCGTCGACGGCGTCACAGACATTGTCCTTCGCGGATCGGTCGAGCATTGCGTCCCTCCCCGGATTGTTTGTAGGCTAACGATCCCATCCCGGCCGAGTCAAACAGAACCTCGCAAATGAAGGCTCCCCGTTTCGAGTACATCCGGCCTGAACGGCTGGAGGCCGCGACCATATTCCTGGCCGAGCACGGTGGTGAGGCAAAGGTGATCGCCGGCGGACAGAGCCTCGTACCCATGCTTGCCTTCCGCCTCGTCGCTCCCCGCTTCCTCGTCGATATCGGCAACATTGCCGAACTCAAGGGTATTACGACCGATGCCAGCGGCATCCGGCTCGGCGCGCTCACGCGCTGGCGGGATATCGAGCGCAACGAACAATTGCGCCGCGCCCATCCTCTCCTTGCTGAAGCAATAAAGTACGTGGCGCACTACCAGATTCGGAACCGCGGAACCGTGGGCGGCAGCCTCGCCCAGGCCGATCCGGCCGCCGAAATGCCCGGGATTGCTGTGACCTGCGAGGCGGAAATCGTGGTTATGGCGCGAGACGGGCAAAGGACGATTCCGGCGCGCGACTTCTTCGTCGGTGCGCTCACAACCACATTGCGGTCGGATGAAATCATCGCGGAAGTGCGGCTGCCGCCGTGGCGACCGGGCCGTCGCTGGGCCTTCACGGAATTCGCGCGCCGGCGCGGAGATTTCGCGCTCGCCGGCATTGCGCTCTTCTATGACACTGAAGACGGGCGGGCCATCAACGTACATGCTGGGGCGATCGGCGTTGCTGACAGGCCGGTACGGTTGCCGGCGGTCGAAGTTGCGATCAACGGCCAGCCGGTTACCGAGCCTGTTATTCGCTCTGCCGGCGCTGCGGCTTCCGCCAGCGTCAATCCGGCTGACGATATCCACGCGCCTGGTGACTACCGCCGCTCCCTCTTGGGCGTACTTACCGAGCGCGCGCTCGCCTCCGCCGCCGGACTCACACTGAAAGAAAGCGCATAGCAAAACTTATGAGCGGGTCGCAAAAAGTGCGGTTCAAGGTCAACGGCAAGGCGTGTGAAGCCGCGGTCGAGCCGCGCACCACGCTCGCTGATTGCCTACGCCACGATCTCAAACTCACCGGCACGCATGTTGGCTGCGAACATGGCGTGTGCGGCGCGTGCACGATAATCGCTGATGGTGCGGCAGTGCGGTCTTGCCTCATCTTTGCGGTGCAGGCGGACGGCATTGAGATTACGACGGTCGAGGGCCTGTCGGACGGCGACACGTTGAGTCCGCTCCAAGCGGCATTCCGCAAACATCATGCAATACAGTGTGGCTTCTGCACCGCCGGCATTTTGACAACGGCGCATATGCTGCTGACGGAAGAACCCGATGCCGATGCCGAGCGAATCCGCGAGGTACTTTCCGGCAATATCTGCCGCTGCACCGGCTATGTTCAGATCGTCGAGGCAGTGCTCGATGCACGCGCCTCATACAAAACGAACTCGAAGGCTGCGCAATGAGTGCCGCCCGCAATGTCTACATCGGCCAGGAGGTGGAACGCACCGAAGATTTCCGCTTCCTGACCGGACGTGGCACTTTCGTCGACGACTACGAGCCGGCAGGCCTGCTGCACGCAACGATCCTGCGCAGCACAATACCGCATGGGCGCGTCATCAGCATCGATGCCTCCGAGGCATTAAAGATGCCGGGCGTCCATGCGGTAATCACCGCATCTGATATCGGTGCGACGATCCCGCGCATTCCCATACGGCTTGCACCCATTGCCGGCCTCGAGAAATACTTGCAGCCGGTCATCGCCGTAGAAAAAGTGCGCTATGTCGGCGAGCCATTGGCAGTCATTGTGGCGGACACCCGGGCCATTGGCGAGGATGCTGCTGCGGAAATCGATGTGACCATCGAGCCGCTTGCTCCTGTTTCGGACTGGCGCGCCTCCGAGGCCGACACCAGTCTCCTGTTCGAGGAGAACGGCAGCAATATCGCAACTCGATATACGGTTGGCTTCGGTGACACGGACGCGATCTTCGCCGGCGCCGATTATACACGAAGGGAATTTTTCCGCTCTCACCGCCACACCGCGGTGCCAATGGAGACGCGTGGTGTAGTCGCCGAATGGGATGCTGCCGAGGGCCGGCTTATTGTCAACGGTGCGACCAAGGTGACGTTCTTCAACCGCCGCGCGCTCGCCGCGATGTTGCAGATGTCGGAAAAGGCCATCGACCTCATGGAGCTCGATGTCGGTGGCGGGTTCGGTGTGCGCGGCGAGTTTTACCCGGAAGATTTCTTGATTCCGTTCGTCTCGCGCAAACTAGAGCGGCCGGTGAAGTGGATCGAGGACCGGCTCGAGCATATGCAAGCGGCAAACCACTCGCGGGAGATCGATTGCGAACTGGAGATCGCTTGCAGGCGCGACGGCACGATTCTTGCGCTACGGGGGAAGATCTATGGCGACATGGGCGCCTATACGCGCACCAATTCAGGCGTGGTGCCGGCGAAAGCCGGGCAATTTCTACATGGCCCCTATCGCATCCCCGCGATCAGGATCGAGGTTGCCGCCTATATGACCAGCAAGACGCCCGTGGGTACCTATCGTGCGCCGGGGCGCTTTGAATCGAATTTCTTTCGCGAGCGACTGATTGATATGGCGGCGCGCGATCTCGGCATTGACCCGGTCGCCATGCGCCGGCGCAACCTCATCACAGCCCCTGAGATGCCCTATTCGATCGGCCAACTGGTCCCCTACGAGACTGAGACAGCCTACGACAGCGGAGACTATGCGGCCGGGCTCGACAAATGCCTCGACGCGTTCGGCTGGGCGGAAAAGATCAAACTGCAAGGACGCAAGATCGATGGGCTATATCATGGGCTGGGCGTTGCCTGCTTTGTCGAGAGCGGCGGCGCAGGGCCGCGCGAAAATGTGCGCATGATGCTCGAGCACAGCGGACGCATCACCGTCGCGGTCGGCTCGTCCGTGCTCGGCCAGGGGCTGGAGACCGTCTTTGCCCAGATCGCTGCCGACGCCATGGGTTTGCCCTTTAGCACGTTCCGCATCATCCACGGCTCGACCACCATCGTGGATGAAGGCTTCGGCACGTACCATTCGCGTGCCGTGGTCATGGGTGGCTCGGCCATTCTCGATGGTGCCAAGAACCTGCTTGCCCAGATCGCTACGGCGGCCTCTCTGCAGCTCGAGTGCCGTACTGAAGACGTGACATTTCAAGACGGTGTTGCGCGTGGTCCAGGTGGGCGCACCCTCACCCTTGCCGACATCGCTGCGGCTGCTGGACCGCTGTCAGCCAATGGCACTTTTGCGAACACCAAACGCACTTACAGCTACGGCGCCCATGCTGCGCATGTCACAGTCGACCCCCGCACTGGCCGCGTCGAAGTCCTCGACTATGTCGCGGTCGAAGATGTTGGGCGCGCCATCAATCCAGCGCTTGTGCACGGGCAGACATTCGGAGCGGTGGTCCAGGGGCTAGGCGGCGTATTTCTCGATCACATCATTTACGACGCCGATGCCCAGTTGCTAAACGCCTCGCTCGCGGATTATCTCCTGCCAACCGCAAGCGATTTTCCAAAAATTCGAGGGGTGACAATGGAATTGCACCGCTCACCCAGCAACCCGTTGGGAGCCAAGGGCGCTGGAGAAGGCGGCATGGTTGCGGTTGCAGCGACGGCAGGCAATGCGGTCGCTGCAGCGCTTGCTAATTTGAAAGTAGAACCCTGCGAACTGCCACTTTCACCACCGCAGCTCTGGCGTCTGATCCAGCAGGCATCCGAGCGCAGCAGTGTTGGCCGATCAACTACGTAAGATCGCCTTCGCCGCGTCACCAACCGCCTCGATATTGTCGCCGGCATCAAGAAAGCAAACGATTCGGCAGGGACAGCCTTCGAGACCTTCGTAGCGCCAAGGAGTGACTTTTCTCAGGCGTCACGAGTCCCTATGAACAGAGGGTCCAACTCGGGCTGCCGCTCGATCAGCTTCTGCTCGTGCAGAAATCTTGCAAGCGTGCTTACGACTTTCCGATTGATATCGTTCAATCCGTAAGGCAACGGATCGCCGGCAAATTGGTCGAAGGTCTTTTTCCAATGCCGCGCGCCCCACGGCATCAATGTCGCGCCGAGTTGACGCGCATAAGCGCGCGCCTTCGCCTGCTCATACGCTTCGAATAACACACGCGGCAGTTCGGGTAGACGTTGCAAAGTATCGGTGCGGATAACCACTACGTGGTTGATCGGATAGATACCGAAGGTGTGCAGATAGGCCTCTTCCGCGGCCTGGGCATCTGCGATCAAGCTGCGCAAATAGCGCTCGCCCGCAGGTTTTCGCCCGTCGGCAGTTTGCGGCGCCAGCAGCGCATCGATCTTCCCCTCTATAAGCAAAGCCTCGAGATCGCCACTAACCGCCTCAAGCGTCACACCCGGCAGTGTCGTAAATCGCTGCTTCCCACTCACGACCCAGCACAGTTCCTGCCATTGGACGCCGTACTGGTCGGCGAGGATGCCGCGTGTCCAGACTGCGGCGGTCATCGAAAAATCGGGAACTCCGACACGCTTTCCGCGCAGGTCGGCCGGCTCGCGCAAAGGACTGGACTTACGCACGTAGAGCGTCGAATGACGAAAGGCGCGATAAGGAAATACAGGGATCGCGTGCAGCCAATCGGCACCCCGATCTTTGAGCATCAGATAGTTCGACAGCGAAAACTCACAGGCTTCGTAGCAGCGTTCGGTGAGCATCCTGAGGAAGACCTCGCGCAACGGAGCCGTTGTGTAGCGGATGTCGATTTTGTCGTGGATTCCGGCCAATCCGAGCGTGTGCTCGTAGTCCCCGCCGGTGACCTCGATCGCCTCAAGCACGAACCACCTATGTGAATATCGGGCTCGGCGCGTTGCGCGGCCTCATCAGATCCGTCGCCACCGAGCAGAGCCTGCTGACGCCCTCCTCGACCACGCCGTCGCCGAGAAGCCCGAAGCTCACGCGCAACGTGCGCGGATTGACATGGGAGGCATAGAAGACCTCGCCCGCCACAAAGGCGACGCCGCGGCGAACGGCGCGATAATAGAGTTCGGAAACCTCGGTGCCCTCCGGCAGTGTCACCCACAGGCTGAGACCGCCCTCTGGACGTCCGATCAAGGTGCCAAGCGGCATGCCCGCCGACAGGCTGCTAATGACCTTGCGCTGCTTGGCGGCATAGACCCTTTTCATCCGCTCCAGAATCTTCGGATAGTTTTTGCGGGAGAGGAAACGTGCCATCGCCTCCTGCATGATGCCGTTCGTGTGTAGATCGCTGTGTGCCTTGAGCGCCAGCAAAGGCCGCCGTGCGTGTGACGGCGTCACGACATAACCGAGGCGCGTGCCGGGCAGAAATATCTTGCCGAACCCGCGCACATAGAAAACGTTGTCGACGGGCTCTGCCAGCGAACGAATGGACGGAACCGGGGAGCCGGCAAAACGCAACTCCGAATTGTGATCGTCTTCCAGAATTGAAACGCCGTGTTCGCGTGCGAGCGCGAGTATGCGGCGGCGCTTTTCGATGCTTGTCGTCACGCCCGTAGGGTTCTGAAAGGTTGAGTTGGTGTAGATCAGGCGCGGCCTGTGGCGCGCCAAATGCCCTTCGAGCATTTCAATGCCCATGCCGTCGGATTCGAGTGGCACTTCAAGGATTCGCGCGCTGACGCTACGCAATGCATTGATGACACCGTAGTAGGAGGGGCGTTCGACGATCACCGGCGACCCGTGCGGCACCAGCAGCCGGACGACAAGCTCGATCGCCTGCTGCGCGCCCGAGGTCACGATCACGTCTTCCGGCGCCGTCGTTAGGCCCTGCTCCGCCAGGTAATCCACGATCGAACGGCGGAAACTGATGCGGCCGTTTGGCGGATCGTAGGCGAAATAAGGCGAGAGACCGTCCGCTATCACTGATTGCAGGCAGATCTCGAATTCTCTCACGCACTCAGGATCCGGCTGAGGATAGTTTGCGGTGAACGCGATGACCCCCGGTGCATGCGAAAGCTCATAGAGACGCTCGGATAACAGCGGCCCCACGGTGCCCGCTTCCGACCCGCGCGCACGTCTGGAACCCGTTCCGTAGGGCGCACGGACGTGTGTACCACCGCCCGCACGGCCCTCGACGAAACCTGCCTCGGCAAGATCCTTGTACGCTTTCGCAACCGTCATGTGATTGATGCCGAGTTGTTGGGCGAGGCGCCGCACCGGCGGCAGTCGCGCGCCCGCCGTCAGTTCGCCAGCGGCGATGCGGTCGACAATTTGCTCGTGCAACTGCAGGAAAAGCGGCCGCCCATTGCCCTTCGATAGCGAAAATCCGAACGCGCTCGGCTCGATCGCCCGCCGCGGATGCTTTTGGCCATTCGCCATTCGACGCACTCAGAGCACAAACAAAACTTTGTATGATTTTTTGTATTACTGCCGCTAGGCGGGAGCAAGAGAAATTTGCACGGCCACACTTGAGAAAATTGAATGCCGCATTTCGTTTTCGTATTTTTGCTGACGCGAATAGATTGACCTTCATACAAATCGCATTGTAGCGTTTTGATTGCAGACGAGCGGATCCTGGTCGCGCTCTGCGTGGTGTGGATGTGACGTGGAGTGTGTCCGATGGCGGTCGCGAAAGGACTTAAAGTCGTCGGCTACTTCGGCTGTGAGGGCGGCGGACAGGTGGTTGTCCGCAACAACGTCGCCTATGTCGGACACGTCAAACCGCCTAACGGAACAAGCATCATTGACGTGTCCGATCCGGCAAAACCGCGCGAGCTTGCGCAGATCAAGGTTCCGGAAGGAACGCTCTCGCACAAGGTGCGCGTCGAGAACGGGGTCATGCTCGTCAACCGCGAGGTTTTTCCGATCGGCCGTGTCGACCCAGATTTCAAGGGCGGCCTCGAGGTCTTCGACGTCAGCAATCCGTCGAAGCCGACACGCATCACGACCTGGGCATCGCGCGGCATGCACCGTTTCACGTTCGACGGCCGTTACGTCTACGGTTCGCCGGAGCTCGACGGCTATCTTGGCAATGTCGTCTCGATCATCGATTTCCAGAATCCAGCAATGCCGCAGGAAGTTGGTCGTTGGTGGATGCCGGGACAATGGACTGCTGGCGGCGAAAAGCCCACTTGGGAAGGCACTGCACACCGCTGCCATCATCCGATGCGCGTCGGAAACCGGCTCTATACCAGCTACTGGCACGGCGGCTTCGTTATCCTCAACATCGATGACATCACTAGGCCGAAACTAGTCTCGGGCCTCGACTGGAGCCCACCCTTCCCTTGGCCGACGCACACCGCGCTGCCAGTGCCCTTTCCATTGCGCGGTCGGCAGGTCATGCTTGTCGCCGACGAAGACGTCGTGCGTCTCCCTGGCCCGACGTCGCCGGCCTTCCTATGGCTGGTCGACATCACCGACGAGACGCGGCCGATCCCATTCGCCAGTTTCCAAGTGGCCGAGGAAGACGGCTCACCGAAGCAGGATTACACAGGCCTGCACCAGTTCTGCGAGGACATCCGTTCGACCGAAATTCCGATCGCGTGGTTCGCGCATGGACTGCGCGTCGTCGACATTGCAAATCCGCATGCGCCGAAGGAGGTCGCGTCGTTTATGCCGGACATCCCGGACGGCGCCAAGCGGGTGCAAAGCAACGACGTGTGCTTCGACGATCGAGGCCTGATCTACCTAATCGATCGCACGCGTGGTTTGCACATTCTCGAGAGGGTATAGAGCCCAGGCCAAAAGACGCCGGGCGACGATGGAGTTGGTGTGGCTATGAGCGTCGTTATTCGTAATGCTCGGGTACGGGACCAGAAACAGCCGATCGATATCGCGATAGAGGGCGAGAAGATCACCGCCGTCGGACCAAAGCTGCCGACAAAGGGGCAGAAGGAAATCGACGCGGCAGAAAGCCTTGTCCTGCCGGGCTTTCTCAACCTGCACTACCACGCCGACAAATGCCTGCTTGGCGAGATCATGCGGCCGAACGTCTCAGGTACCTTGCCAGAGGCAATCGAGATCACAAACGACCATAAACGCAATTACGATCCGGCCGAGGTTGCCTCGCGCGCCGTGCGCACAATCGAAACCGGCGTCAAGAATGGCACGACCTTTTTCCGGCTGTTCTGCGACGTCGGCACGATCGGCGGGCTCAAGGCCGCGCGCGGCCTGCTACTGGCGCGTGAGAAGATGAAGGATTACGCAACCATCCAAGTAGTCGCCTTCCCCCAGGAAGGGATCGTGCGCGACCCAGGCGCCGCCGAATTGATGGATGAGGCGATTAAGGAAGGGTGCGACGTCGTCGGCGGTCTGCCCTGGTACGAATATAGCGACGCCGATGCACGCGAGCACATCGACATCTGCTTCGACCTTGCGGAAAAGCACGATCTCGACATCCACATGCTAGTCGACGACACCGACGACGCGAATTCGCGAAGCCTCGAATACCTTGCCATCAAGACCATGCGGGAAGGATTCGACGGCCGCGTCGCCGCCAGCCATTGCGGCGCGATGGCCGGATACAACGACGTCTACGCGGCAAAGATCATAGACATGGTGGCGACCGCGGGCGTCACCATTTCGGTCAACGCACATATCAATCTGGTGTGCTCGGCGCGACTCGATCGCGAGCCCAAGCGCCGCGGCTGCGCACGCGTCAAGGAATTGCTCGCGCGCGGCGCCAACGTCGTGACGTCGCAAGACGATGTCAACGATCCCTACTATCCGTTCGGAAAGCCGGATCCTCTCGAATGCGCCTCGATGATGGCGCATGTCGCCCAGCTCACGTTGCCGCACGAGCTGGAGCAGGTGATGGACATGGTCACTGTCAACGCCGCGAAATGCGCGCGGCTGAATGACTATGGCATCGCACCCGGCATGACAGCCAACCTGATGGTGGTCGGTGCCCCATCGACGCACGAGGCGCTGCGCGTGCAGCCACCGCGGCGGCATGTGTTCAGAAAAGGCCGTGAGGTGGCGCGCTCCACGCTTACGCAGGAGCTTCTTTCGTGACTGCCTCTGCCGCAAGGGTCATTCCGATACACCACGCTGCGGCGCATACGCAGGAATTCGTCCGCATCAAGAACGTCGACAAGGTCTACAAGGCGCGCGGCCGCGCGCTCAAAGCCGTCGACAACGTAACGCTCGATTTCCGTGAAGGCGAATTCGTATCGATCGTCGGCCCGTCCGGATGCGGCAAGAGCACGCTAATGATGATGGTGGCCGGCCTCGTTCCCGTCTCTGCCGGCGAAATTTTGATCAAGGGAGAAACGATCCGCAAGCCCTACACAGACGTCGGGGTAATCTTTCAGCGCGATGCCCTACTCGAATGGCGCACCGTCATCGAGAACATTCTACTGCAGATCGACGTCCGCAGGCTGCCACGCAGCAAATACGAGGCTGCCGCTCGCGCGCTTTTGAATCGAGTCGGGCTCGGTGGGTTCGAGAGCGCCTATCCGTGGGAGCTGTCGGGCGGAATGCGGCAGCGCGTCGCCCTGTGCCGCGGGCTTATTCACGATCCGAAGCTCTTGCTGATGGACGAACCGTTTGGCGCGCTCGATGCACTAACGCGCGAGCAGATGAATCTCGACCTGCAGCGGATCTGGCTGGAAAACCGCAAGACAATGCTGTTCATCACGCACAGCATCTGGGAGGCGATCTTTCTCGCCGACCGCGTCGCCGTGATGAGCCCCCGGCCCGGCCGCATCGCCACCGTGATCGACATCGACCTGCCCCGCCCGCGCCGGCTCTCCGTGCGCGAAAGCAAGCAGTTCGGTTCCTACGCCGCCCTAATCCGCGAGCGATTCCAGGCCTTCGGACTGCTGAACGAGGATTGACGACGTCATGTCGACAGATGCCACTATGCCGCGTCCGGACAAGCTCCCCTGGACGGCCCATGTCGCGACTTACTTATATCCGACGCTGGTGACGCTGGTTCTATTCGTGATTTGGGAAGCGGTCACGCAGGCCGGTTGGGTGTCTCCGCTCATCCTTCCGTCGCTCAGTTCAATCATCCACACCGCGGTCGTCAAATTTCCCTTGCTGATGCAGATGAGCGGGATCACCGCGATGGAGTTTGTACTTGGCTTTCTGCTCAGCGTCGCCGTCGGCCTGCCGCTCGGAGCGATGATCGTCTATTCGCGTCCGCTCGAAACCGCTTTTTATCCGATTCTTGTCGCGTTTCAGATCGTCCCCAAGGCCGCGGTCGCCCCGATCTTCATCGTTTGGCTCGGTACCGGCCTGTCATCGAAAGTGCTGATCGCGTTCGCAATCGCATTCTTTCCGATCGTGATCGATACCGTGGTCGGGTTGCGATCGGCGCAGCCGGAAACGATCCATCTGTTGCGATCGATGGGCGGCAATCCTTTGCAGGTGTTCTGGTATGTGCGTTTTCCAAACGCGCTGCCCGCAATCTTCGGTGGCTTGAAAGTGGCAAGCACGCTTGCGGTGGTCGGCGCGATCGTCGGTGAATTCGTCAGCGCCGAAAAGGGGCTGGGCTATTTGGTTCTCGTCGCAAACGGCGAGCTAGACACGAGGCTGGTCTTCGCCTGCGTGCTCATGCTCACGCTGCTTGGAATCATCTTCTATTTCATCATCGAAATCACCGAGAAACTCGTGGTGCATTGGCATGTTTCTGCCCGCCAGCTCGAGACCTTGGGCGGCGGGGCCTGATAGGGAGGATGGTCATGTCAAAACATGGAATAACGAAATTGACGTCACGGCGCGCATTTCTCCGCAACACTGCGGGCGCGGGTCTCGCCGCTGCCGCCGGCACACGGATCGGACTGGTGCACGCCGCCACCGAAGACATCCATTTCCAGCTGGACTGGATCGCGTTCGGCCGCCACGCGCCGTACTACACCGCTCTGGAAAAAGGTTTTTATGCCAATAAAAATCTCAACGTCACCATCGCCCAGGGTAACGGCACCATGCAGGGCCTGCGCACGCTGATCGCCGGCAAGGCGCAATTCGTGTTCCAGGACCTCGGCGTGATGATGGCGGTGCGCGCGAAGGAAGGCGCCAAGATCCGCGCGCTCGCCTGCCTGTATCAGAAATCGCCGCACACAGTGTTCTTTATCGAGGGCAAGGGCATCTCGAAGCCGAAGGATCTCGAGGGCAAGAAAATCGCCTTTTCGCCCGGCGATTCGCCGAAGCTGATGTTCCCGGCTTTTGCCAAGGCGAACGGCATTGACGAGAGCAAACTCGGCTGGTTGTCGGTCGACCCGAACTCGAAGAACGCCGTTCTGCTCAATCATTCGGTCGACGGGATGATCACCTACCTCTTCACGCTGCCGGTCCTGCAGAAGGCCGCGCAGAATAACGACAAGATCGGGACGCTGGTTTATTCCGATTACGGCGCGGACTTCTATTCAAACGGCCTCGGCGCCATGGACGACTACATCAAGCAAAAGCCGGAGACTACGCGCAATTTCGTGCAGGCCACCATGGAAGGCGTGAAATACACACTCGCGCATCCGGAAGAGGCCGTGCAGATGCTCAAAAAGCACCAGCCGCAACTCGATGAGAAGACGGCGGTGGAGGAGATCGCGATCATCCGCAAGCTGAGCAACGCCGACAATACAAAAGGGCCGCTCGGGTCGATCACCAAGGAAAAGATGCAGGCGACGCAGGA
>Ga0126381_100001176_pt1 | contig 28450 bp, 32 predicted proteins | sample PanSoiMetPlot_28_FD_96465 | JGI IMG/M metagenome (GOLD analysis project Ga0126381, IMG submission 96465) | Tropical forest soil microbial communities from Panama - MetaG Plot_28 | ecosystem: Environmental > Terrestrial > Soil > Tropical forest > Bulk soil | place: Panama | collected 2016-02-17
ACCGTCGTGGTGCCGAGGGCCAGCGGCCCGTAGACGATGTAGGAGTGGCCGGTGATCCAGCCGATGTCGGCCATGCACCAGTACATGTCGTCCGGGTGGATGTCCTGGTAGTACTTGGACGTCCCGGCCACGTAGGACATGTAGCCGCCGGTGCTGTGCTGGCAGCCCTTCGGCTTACCCGTGGTGCCGCTGGTGTACATCAGGAACAGCGGCGCCTCGGCCGGCATGGACACCGGCTCGACCGTCGCGCCCTTGTGCTCGGCGAGCAGGTCGTCGACGAACACGTCCCGGCCGTCGACCATCGGGGTCGGGGAGTCGTACTGGCCGGGGTGGCGGCGCCAGACCAGCACCCTGTCGACTTCCTGGCCCTCCCGGGCCGCCTCGGCGACGGCCTCGTCGGCCTTGACCTTGTGGTCGATGAGGTTGCCGGCGCGGTAGTAGGCGTCCATGGTGATCAGCACGCGGCTGCCCGAGTCCGCGATGCGGGTGCCGCAGGCGGCGCCGCTGAAGCCGCCGAACACCTGGGAGTGGATGATGCCTAGCCGGGCGCAGGCCAGCATGGTGACCGGCAGCTCCGGGACCATCGGCAGGTGCAGCGTCACCCGGTCGCCGGCCTTCAGGCCCAGCGTGTCCCGCAGTACGGCCGCGAACTCGTTCACCTGGCGGAGCAGCTCGGCGTAGCTGATGTGCACGTGCTCGTCGGTCTCCAGCTCCGGCACGAAGACGATCGCGGTCTTGTCCGGGTTCGCCGCCGCGTGCCGGTCCACGCAGTTATAGGACGCGTTCAGCCTGCCGCCGACGAACCACTTCCAGAATGGCGGGTTGCTGGTGTCCAGCGTGGTGTGCCACGGCTCATACCAGGTGAGCAGGTCCGCGTACTCCCTGAAGCACTCGGGGAATTGGTCCTCGCTGAACCGGTCATAGATGGCCGGGTCGGCGGCGTTGGCCTGGTCGATGAACTTCTGCGGAGGGTAGACGTACTCCTCCTCGCGCCAGTGCACCGCAATCTGCGTCTCGGACACCTGTGTCTCGGGACTTTCCGTCATTCTCGTCCTCCAGCTATGAATCCGGTAAAAAGCGGGCAGAGCCGTCATCGCCAACTGAGCAGGGGCTCAATCGTATCGCCGCACGACAAGGGCGAACAGGTCGCCCGGCGCCGATCACGGCGGCCGCGCTTCGCGGGCAGGCGCGGGCAGGCGGTTGACATCGCCGCGATCAACGGTATGTTGCTGCGCAGTCCAGCAGGACCCGGGATGGGCCCGGGCACCCAGTAGACAACGGAGGCCGAGCCCGTGGCCGACGGGATGGACTCCGGTCCGAAGGGTGCCCGGGCCCTGTTCCCTGAGCTAGTGGCCTCCTCGGGCTTCCGCGGCGGTGTCGGCCCCCGCGGTCTGGGCCTGCTCGGGCCCCCGTGGTGATGTCGGTCCTGGTCCCGGCATCGAATATCCTTTTCGACCGGCGGGCTTGCCCGCTCCCGGACGCTGAGGCAGGAACATTGACCGATACCGATCGGCCCCGGGGCCCGCTGGGCCGCGTGGCCGTCATCATGCCGACGTACAACGAGCGCGAGAACCTGGAATCTATCGCGGCGCGAGTGCGCGGCTCGGTCCCCGAAGCCGACCTGCTGGTGGTCGACGACAACAGCCCGGACGGCACGGGCGACCTGGCCGACAAGCTCGCCGCGGGCGACGAGCATATCCACGTCCTGCACCGGCCGGGCAAGGGCGGCCTCGGCGCCGCGTACATCGCCGGTTTCAGCTGGGCGCTCGAGCAGGGTTACGGCGTGATGGTCGAGATGGACGCGGACGGCTCGCATCAGCCCCAGGACCTGCCCAGGCTGCTGGCCGCCCTGGAAGACGCCGACGCGGTCATCGGCTCGCGCTGGGTGCCGGGCGGCACCGTGCGCAACTGGCCGAAGTCCCGGGAGGCCCTGTCCCGCGGCGCCAACACCTACGCGCGGCTGATGCTCCGCATCCCGGTCCGCGACACCACCGCCGGATACCGCGCCTACCGGGCCGGGACGCTGCGCGCGATCGACCTGGGCACCGTGCGGTCGCAGGGATACTGCTTCCAGATCGACCTGACGCGAAGGGCGCTCAACGCGGGCCTGACGGTGGTCGAGGTCCCGATCACCTTCGTCGACCGGACCCGGGGCGCCAGCAAGATGAGCCGGGCCGTCATGGCGGAAGCGTTCTGGCGGGTCGCCCAGTGGGGGATAGCCGACCGCCTGCGCTCGCGCCGCAAGCCGGGCCGCTGACCGCCGGGCTGGTTCTGCCGGCCGGAGGTTCGCGGGGGTGTCCCCCCGCGGGGGGGCAGCTAGGCGCTCTTGCGGTGCCGCGAGTGCGTGCCCGGCTGGTCATGCCCGCCGCTGCTGCGCTGCCCCCTGATCACGGCCAGGCGCTCGGCCAGCACCTCTTCGAGGTCGGCGACGCTGCGCCGCTCCATCAGCATGTCCCAGTGGCTGCGCGGTGGCTTCACCTTCTTGGGCGCGGGAAGGTCGCCGGTCGCCGTGACCGCGATCGCGCCGCAGATCCGGCACTCCCAGTTCACCGGGATCTCTGCCTCGGCAGCGAACGGCACGGTGAAACGGTGGCCTTTCGGGCAGTCGAAAGCCACCTCCTGACGCGGGGCCAGATCGGTGTTACGGTCATTCTCATAGCTCGTGGCTCCGAGCCGGGTGCCGCGTAGTGCGCGTTCGGCCATGGTCTGCTGCCTCCCAGGCGCTCAGCCGTCCATGATGACAACGGTGAGTTCCCGGACAAGATTCCCGCCAGCCAGGTATTCCAACCCGAGCTGGCCGTGCGGATTGCAGAAATCGGCGATCAGGCGGGCCGCGGGTGCCACTGGCCGCGGGTGGTCAGCACGTCCCTGAGGATGGCCGTCTCGTCGGTCATGATGCCGTCAACGCCCAGGTCAAGCAGGTCGGTCATGACCCGGCGGTCGTTGACGGTCCACACGTGCACCTGCAGGCCCGCCGCGTGCGCATGGCGCAGGAACGATTCGGTGGCGACCCGGATCGGGATCTGGGCGCAGCGCACTGACAGCCGGCGCAGCCGCTCGGCCAGGGCCCGGCGCGGCTCGCCGAGCTGCAGCGCCGCCACCCCGGCCGGCGAGGTGGCCATGCACACCGGGCGGGGCAGCGCCCGCCGGACCGCCGCGAGCCGCCGGGCGGAGAACGAGGTGATGCAGACCCGGTCCCAGGCCGCGGTCCGCCGGAGCACTTCGGGGAGGTGCTGCACCGCGGGCTCGTCCTTCACGTCGATGTTGAACCGGGCCCCGGGCCACGCGCCGAGCAGGTCCTCGAGCCGGGGGATCGGGTCGGTCCCGCCGATGCGCGCCGCGCTGACCTCGCGGTGCGGCAGCCGGGAGATCCGCCCGGCGCGGTCGGTGACCCGGTCCAGCGTCCGGTCGTGGAACGCCACCAGCACGCCGTCCGCGGTCGCGTGCACGTCGGTCTCCAGGTAGGAGTAGCCGAGGCTGAGCGCGTGCTCGAAAGCGCGCCAGGAATTCTCCGGGAAGTGCGCGGCCCCGCCGCGGTGCGCGAAGGCCAGCGGGCGCGGCAGGTCGAGGAAGTCACGCATCGGGGCCCTGCCACTCCCGGCGGCGGGCCTCGGCCAGCGCGATCGCCGCGGCCGCGGCGACGTTCAGCGAACCGACCCGGCCGAGCTGCGGTATGTAGGCCACCTCGTCGGCCGCGGCGAGCAGCGCGGCCGAGCAGCCACGGTCCTCGTGGCCGAGCGCCAGGCACACGTCGCTACCCAGCGGCGCCTCGTGCAGCGGCACCGCGTCGGCGGCCAACTCGATCGCGATGACCCGCAGGCCCGCGGCGGCGGCGGCTTCTGCGGCTTCCGCGGCGCCCGGCACCCGCTCGAACGTGACGAGGCGGCCGGTGCCGAGCGCGGTCTTGCGCGCCTGGGGATGCTCGGGCGGGGCGGTGTCACCGCACAGCCAGATCCGCTCGACCCCGAACGCGGCCGCGGTCCTGATGATCGAGCCGACGTTGAACGGCTGGCTGACCGAGTCCAGCAGCAGCGCGACCCTGGCCCGGGCGAGCTGGCGCCAGGACCGGTTCAGCCGCTTGACGTCGGTGGGCCCCAGCGGCCTGCGCGGTGCCGGGGAGGTCACCGGTCCTCGCCGCCCGCCCGGCCTGCCCCGGCCGCCGCGCCCACCCTCAGCACGCGGTAGCCGGACCGCGCGGCGACGCGCTCCGCGGGCCAGCCCGCGCTCTCCAGCCAGCGCTGCAGCGAGTCGGATCCCAGGTGGCGCTGGACCACCAGGTAGGCCGAGGCGGCGGGCTCCAGGCGGGCCAGCCAGGTCGCAAGCAGCGCGTGCAGCGCGGCCTTGCCGATCCGGATCGGGGGATTGGACCAGATCAGCGCGAACGCCGCGGGCACGGCCGGGTCGTCGGGCGCGGCGCAGTGCACGTTCGGCAGGCCCGCGCGCTCGGCGTTGCCGGCGCACAGTTCCAGGGCCCTGGTGTTCACGTCGACCGCCCAGACCTCGGCCCCCGGGGACCTGGCCGCCAGCACCAGCGCCAGCGGCCCGTAGCCGCAGCCGAGGTCGAGCAGGTTCCCCGCCGCGGGCGGCCCGGGCGCCGTCTCCAGCAGCAGCCGGGTGCCGGGGTCCAGCCGGGACGGCGAGAACATCCCGGAGTCGGTGGCCAGCTCCAGGTGCAGGTCGGGCGTGACGACATGCACCGATCCCGGCCGCCGGCCCGCGGCCGGGCGCTCGGCGAAGTACTGCTGGCTCACCCCGCCCGCCTCCCTATTCCGCTTGCGCTGGCCGGCGCTAGCTGGGCCGCTGCGGCGCAGGCGGCGCGGGGGACGGGCCAGCCGCCCGTGGTTCGGCAGACTGTGCGTCGGCCGCTCGCGCCGCGGCCAGGGCAGGGTTGATGTACCGGCGGGTAACCCAGCGCTCCACCACGAACGTCAGCACCGGGATCGTCCCGGCCAGCAGCACGAGCACGGTCTGCGGGCTGGCCAGCTTCAGCCCCACCTGGCGCGTCATCAGGTAGGCGGTCACCAGGTAGATGATGTAGAGGATCCCGTGCATGGTGCCCACGTAGTTCGCCACGAAGTCGTTGTGCGCGAACACCTGGAGCGGGATCCCGACGAAGCACAAGATGATCAGTACCACGCCGGTGACGTAGGCCATGATCCGGTAGCGGCGCACCGTCGTGGCCAGCGCATCTGCACGCACCGCCGTTCCTCCTGTATCTTTTGCTCGCTCTATCTTCTGCTCGCCTCCGGGCCGCTTTGACCCGCCGTCTTCCCTCCTCGCTCGGGCGCTCGTTCCTCGCGCCTCGCTCGTCAGTCCAGACGGCGGCGCGGCCCTTCGGCTCGGACAAGCCTCCTCGCTCGGGCGCTCGTTCCTCGCGCCCCGCTCGTCAGTCCAGACGGCGGCGCGCCCTTTGGCTCGGACAAGGCGGGCTACCGCAGGCCGTGCCACCTTCCGTGCCCCTTGACCTGCTGGTTGAGGCGGGCCAGGTAGGCGTTGTAGGCCGCGAGCTCCGGATCGTCCGCCTCCTGGCCGGCCCGGCTGTCCTGGCCGTCCCGGCCGGCCGGGCCCGGTCCCACGCCGGCGCTGGCCGGAAGCTCGATCCCCTCCGCCTGGGCCGGGGCGGCCGGCGGGTTGAGCTCGTCCCGGATGGTCTTCGCCCAGAACACCACCGCGAACACCGCGAAGATCGGCCACTCGAAGGTATAGGCCCAGCTCAGCCCGTTGCCCGATTCGGCCCGGTGGAACTGCCAGTCGCCGAGCCACAGCATCCCGACCACGGCCGCGACCGCGAACGCATGCCAGCCCAGCCACTTGGGGGTGAGCAGGACGCGCCACCGCGAGCGGGCCGGAACGCTGGACATTCTCAGAGCCTAACGCGTCAGCCGCCACACCACGTCGGTGCCGGAATCGCCGGGGGATTGCGGCCCGTCGGGTTGCCGCCGCCGGGCGATCTCGGTGAAGCCGAGCTTGCGCGGCACCCCGCTGCTCGCGACGTTCGCCTCGTCGTGCACGATCTCCACCCGGTCGATGCCGGGCAGCCCGAACGCGGCATCCACCAGCGCCGCCGCGGCCGCGGTGGCCAGTCCCTGGCGCAGGCGCCCGGCCCGCACCCAGTAGCCGATCTCGAGCCCGCCGGGCCCGATCCTGGCCATCAGGCCGCAGCTGCCGACCGCCGCGCCGCCGGAGGTGATGGCGTAGCCGAACGCCGTCCCGGATTCCCAGTCCTGCTCGCACTGCCCGGTGAACCGGGCCGCGTCCTGCGGGCCGAACTCCGCGGCCCAGCTCATCCACGGCCGCAGGTGCTCCAGCGATCCGAGGACCAGGTCGCAGACGGTGCCCGAGTCCGCCGCCCGCCAGCGCCGCAGCACCACCGGCCCGTTCGTGAGTAATTCCGCAGGACGTTCCATGATCCGGTCATTTTAGTGCCGGGCCTGCCGCCCCGGCCGGCGATAATCTTCAGGCATGACTCTCGGGGACCTTCTCACCGGGCGCGGCGAGATCGCCCGGCGTCTCCCGCACAAGCTGGAGGAACTGCACGGCCCGGCCCAGGGAGTCATCGTGCTGCCCAGGCACCTGTCCTGGCCGGGCATGCGCGAGTTCGACGTGTCCGACGACCGCCTCCGCCGGAGCATGTACGGTGTCGTGCTGACCCAGGGCCGGCGTAACGACGTGGCGCGTTTCCTCAACGCGCGGCTGCTGGTCGAGGACTGGCCGGTGATCCGGGCCTCGCTGGACCCGAAGCTGCGCCGCTGGTGCGAGCGCCGGTTCGCGCTGCGCGGCGCGGCGGACGCCCGCGCGGCGCGCGAGTAGGCCCGCCCGCGCTGGTCAGCCGGCCCGCGGGGTGCCAGGGTAGCGGCATGCGGAAATACGTCATCATGGGCGTGCAGGGCAGCGGCAAGGGCACGCAAAGCATCATGCTCGCGTCCGACCTGGACCTGGTGCACATCAGCGTCGGGGACATCTTCCGGTGGAACGTGCAGAACCACACCAAGGTCGGGGCGCAGGTCAGGCGCACCATGGCCGTCGGCGAGCTGGTGAGCGACGACCTGGTCGAAGGCATCGTGCAGGAGCGGCTGACCCAGCATGACTGGAACTACGGGTTCATCATCGACGGGTTCCCCCGCAACGAGCGCCAGGCGGAGTTCTTCCTGGAGGGCTACGACATCGACGGCGTGATCCATCTCGACCTGCCCGACAGCGAGGTCCGCCGCCGGGTGCTGGCCCGGCGGCTGTGCGCGGGCTGCGGCCTGGACTACAACCTCCTGGCCAGCAGCCCCGAGGTCCCCGGGAAGTGCGATGCTTGCGGCGGCGAGCTGGTGACCAGGGAAGACGACACCGAAGAGGCCCTGGCGGTCAGGCTCCGCGATTATCACCAGAAGACCAACCCGGTGCTCGACATCTTCCGCCGCAAGGAGTACGTGGTGACCATCGATGCCCGGGCCGGCAAGGAGGAGGTCCAGCAGGCCATCCGGGCCGAGCTCGCCCTGCCGCCCTATCACCCGGTCCGGCAGGAGGTCGGCTGACGCCGATGCGGGTCGTGGTCGCGCCCGATTCGTTCAAGGGCAGCATCGGCGCGGCCGAGGCGGCGGCGGCGCTCGCCGCGGGCTGGCGCGGCGAGCGGCCCGGTGACGAGCTGGTGTGCCTGCCGCTGGCCGACGGCGGCGAGGGCACGCTGCGGGTGCTGGCGGCGGCGGACCCGGCGGCGCGCTGGCACCCGGTCCGGGTCACCGGCCCGGGCGGAGGCACGGTGCCCAGCCGCTGGCTTGAGCGCCGCGACGGGACCGGGTACGTCGAGCTCGCCCAGGCCAGCGGGCTGCCGCTGATGGCAGCCCTCGATCCGCTCGGCGCCCAGACCACCGGCACCGGAGAGCTGATCGCCCGCGCGCTGGACGCCGGGGCCAGGCGGATCGTGATCGCCCTCGGCGGATCGGCGTCCACCGACGGCGGGACCGGCGCGCTGGGCGCCCTGGGGGCCCGCTTTCTCGACGCCGCGGGGCAGGAGCTCGCCCCCGGCGGGGCAGCGCTCGGCGCCCTGGCCGCCGCGGACCTGACCGGGCTGCGGCCGCCGCCGCCCGGCGGGGTCGCCTGCCTGACCGACGTGCGGGCCCCGCTGCTCGGGCCGCGCGGGGCGGCCGCCGTGTTCGGCCCGCAGAAGGGCGCGGACGCGGCGCAGGTCGCGCTCCTGGAGGCGGGCCTGCGCCGGCTGGCGCGCGTGCTGGGCGGCGATCCGGACGCCCCGGGAGCCGGGGCCGCCGGCGGCACCGGTTACGGCTTTGCCGCGGCCTGGGGGGCCGACATCACGCCCGGCGCCGCGGAGCTGGGCCGCATCATGGGCCTGGGCCAGGAGCTCAGCCGCAGCGACCTGGTGCTGACCGGCGAGGGGCGCTACGACGACACGTCCGGCGACGGCAAGATCACCGGCAGCGTGCTGGCCGCCGCCGCGCGGGCGGGCGTGCCCGCGGCGCTCGTGGCCGGGGTCATCGCCGCGGATCCGCCGCCGGGCGTGGTCACGGTGGCGCTGGACACGCTGGCCGGCGGGGCCGGCGCGGCGATGGCCAGCCCCGGGAGATGGCTGCGCGCGGCCGGCCGGATGCTGGCGCAGGGCCAGGGACCGCCCGCCACCGGCAGGCCGGATCAGGCCGGTCCCGATGCCGGCCACGCCTGAGGCCTTAGCCTGGCCTTGTGCGGGAAATCGCGGTCTTCAGCGGCACTGCCCACCCAAACCTGGCGGAAGAGATCTGCGCACAGCTCGGCGTGGAACTGCAGCCGACACGGCTGCAGCGCTTCGCCAACGACTGCCTCGAGGTCCAGCTGCAGTCCAACTGCCGCGAACGGGACGTGTTCCTGATCCAGCCGCTGAGCGCGCCGGTCCAGGAGCACCTGGTCGAGCTGCTGCTCATGCTCGACGCCGCGCGGGGAGCCTCGGCGGCACGGGTCACGGCCGTGATCCCGTACTACGCCTACGCCCGGTCCGACAAGAAGACCATGCCGCGGGTGTCGATCGGCGGCCGGCTGGTCGCGGACCTGCTGGTCACGGCGGGCGCGAGCCGGATCCTCACGATGACCTTGCACGCGCCGCAGGTGCACGGGTTCTTCTCGGTTCCCGTCGACCACCTGCACGCGCTGCGCGAGATCGCCGCCCACTACCGCGGCCACGACGTGGCCGGCGCGGTCGTGGTCTCGCCCGACCTCGGCAACGCCAGGTCAGCGGCGCTGCTGGCCCGGATGCTGGGCCTGCCGGTCGCGGCGGGGGCCAAGGAGCGGCACAGCGACACCCACGTGACGATCAGCTCGATCATCGGCGACGTGGCGGGCCGGGACGTGATCGTGCTGGACGACGAGATCGCCCGGGGCACCACCATCATCGAGCTGCTCGCGCGGCTGCGCGAGCGGGGGGCCCGCTCGGTGCGCATCGCCTGCACCCACGGGCTGTTCAGCGACAGCGCGCTGAAGCGGATCGCGGTCCATCCGGAAGTGACCGAGGTGGTTTGCACCAACACCGTGCCGATGGCGGAGAGCGAACGCGACGAGAAGCTGGAGGTGATCTCGGTCGCCCCGGCGCTGGCCGAGGCCATCCGCCGCATCCACGAGGGGGAATCGGTCAGCGCGCTGTTCGACGCGCCTGCCTAGCGGGAGCGCGCCCGCCCCCCGGTCAGGGCCCGGGCGGGCGGCCGCGGTCCTCGGCGCGCGCCGCCCACGCGGCGACCTGGGCCCGCGAGCTGAAGCCCAGCTTCAGCAGGATGTTGGCGATATGCCGGGCCGCGGTCGCCGGGCTGATGACCAGCTCCTCGCCGATGGCCTTGTTGCTGCGGCCCTGGACGATCAGGGCGACGATCTCGCGTTCCCGCGGGGTCAGGCCGCCCGGGGCGCCCGGCCCGGCCGGGCTGGCCCCGGGCGGCGGGGGCGGGGGCGCCAGCGCCAGCTCGACCGCGGAGCTCGCGTCCAGCGCCGCGCCCTGCGCCCGTAGCCGCGTCACGGCTTCCCGGCCCAGGCCGCGGGCCGCGGCGAGGCAGCGTTCGGTCAGCGCGCCGGACTGCGGCGGCAGGTGAGCCGCCTGGCGCAGCGCGGCCGCGGCGGCGGCGAGCAGCACGGCCTGGTCGGGCCGCTGCTCGGCGACCGCGAGGGCGGCGAAGGCCTCGAGCCCGCGGATCATGCCGATGCGGCTGCCGGTGGAACGGCTCAGCTCGATGCTCTCCATGAGGTGCTGCCGGGCGAGCGCCGTATGCCCCTGGTCGGTGGCGATCCGGCCGAGGCCGGCCAGGCACCGCGAGATCTCCGGCCGCGCGTTGAGCACCCTCAGGATGACCAGCGCCTCCTCGTAACGCCGCTGCGCGCCGCCGGAGTCGCCGGTTACCCTGGCCAGGCTGGCCAGGCCGAGCAGCGTCCGGGCCGCCCCCCACTGCTGATCGATATCGCGCATGATCGCGAGCGCGGCCTCACCGAGCCGCTGCGCCTCCGGCAGGTCGCCGCGCAGCCCGGCCACGGCCGCCTGGGTGCCCAGGGCGTATCCCTCGTTCCACCGGTCCCCGGTCCTCCTGGCCGCCGCCAGCGCCTGGTCGCCGCGGGCCGCGGCCTCCTCGGCCCGGCCGGCGTGCAGCGTGGCCTCGGTGAGCAGGTTGAGGGCGGCCGCCGTCCAGAAATCCTGGCCGGACGCCCGGCAGAGCTCCAGCCCCTCCGCGGCCCGCGCCTGCGCGGGCTCGGGGTCGCTGGCCAGGGCGAGCTGAGCCCGCCCGACCAGGGCCGGGCCCCGCACCGCGGCCGGCACCGGCGCGCCGCCGAGGCCGAAGAAGGAGTCGAACCACTCGGCGCCCTCGGCGAACGTGCCCCGCACGATCCAGACCGGCGCCATGACCGTGCACATCCGCAGCCCGGTCTCGGCGTCGGCCTCGTCCAGGCAGCGGCTGAGCACCTGCCTCAGGTTGCCCCGGTCGGCGTCGAACCGGCTGAAGGTCTCCACCGTCACCGACCACGGGGCCCGGACCTGCGCCATGGCCATGCGCATCAGCCGCTCGGTCTCGCGCAGCGCGTAATCGCGCAGCCGGTGCTGCATCATCACGGTCTCGCCGGCCTCGGCCAGCCGGGCGGCCGCGTACTCCCGGATGGTGTCGAGCATCCGGTACCTGGCCGGGCCGCGCGCCGCGGCGTCGACCACGACCAGCGACTTGGCGGCCAGCGCGGCCAGCAGGTCCAGGACCTCGCCGGCGGGCAGGTCGCCGCCGGGGCAGATCTGCTCGGCCATCTCCAGCGACCAGCCGGCGAGGACCGACAGCCGGCGCAGGAGCACCTGCTCGCGCTGGTCCAGCAGGTCATGGCTCCAGTCGATGGCCGCGCGCAGCGTGCGCTGGCGCGGCGGAGCGGTCCGGTCACCGCTGACCAGCAGCCGGAACCTGTCATCCAGCCGGGTCAGGATCTGCTCCACCGACAGCACCCGGACCCAGGCGGCGGCCAGCTCGATGGCCAGCGGGACGCCGTCCAGCGACCGGCAGAGCGCGGCCACGGCGGGCACGTTGGCCGAATCCAGGGCGAAGCCGGGAAGGGCCGCCTCGGCCCGGTCACCGAACAGCCGGATCGCCTCGTACCGGCTCAGCTCCTCGGGCGTCTCGGCCCCGCCGGGTTGCGGCAGGGATAGCGGCGGTACCTGCCACACGGCCTCGGCGGCCATCCGCAGCGGCTCGCGGCTGGTCGCCAGCACGTGGAGTCCCGGCGACCCGGCCAGCAGCCGGTGGCACACACGGGCGCAGGATTCGATCAGGTGCTCACAGGTGTCGAGGGCCAGCAGCAGCTGGCGCGGCCTGAGCGCGTCGGCCAGCGTCTCCAGCAGCGGCCGGCCGGGCTCCTCGTCGACGCCGATGACCGACGCGACCCGTGAGACCACCAGGTCGGGCTGGCGCAGGTCGCCGAGCTCGATGAACCACACCCCGTCGGGGAAGTCCCCGGTGAGCCCGGCGAGGACCCGCAGCGCGAGCCGCGTCTTCCCGATGCCGCCCGGCCCGCAGAGGGTCACGGCGCGCATCGACGCCGCGAGCCGGCTCAGGTCGGCGAGCTCGCGCGCGCGGCCGACGAAACTGTTGGGCTCTTCGAAATTGCTGCGAACCTGATCTAAGATCATTTTAAAGATCGAATTCGGTACGTCGTTGCTGGCCAGGGCCATGTCGGCCCGACCTGACAGCATAGTCAGGTTCTGCTGGCACGACCGGGAATGCGCGAGGTTCAGTGAACCCTTTCATCCATCTCAGGGCGGCTATGTACTGAACCCTTTTCATCCTCCCCATGTCGCCCATGTACTCCGATCCTGACATCAACCGATGAAAAGGGTTCACTCTGCGCCCGAGGCCGGCGGATGAAGAAGTTCAGTCACAGGCCGGCGGCGATGCTCTGCTTGACCGCGGCGATGGCATCCTCGTCGCGCTTGTAAAAGGTCCACTGGCCGATCCTCCGGGAGGTGACCAGGCCGGCCCGGGCCAGCCGCTGCATGTGCGCGGTGGCGGTGGGCTGGGCCACGCCGAGCTTCTCGGCGATGAAGCACACGCATACCCCGTCGTCCACCAGGTCGCCGTCGCGCTGCGGCGGAAAGTGCGCCCGCGGGTCCTTCAGCCACTCCAGCACCTGGAGCCGCCGCGCGCTGGCCAGGGCCGCGAAGAGCTCGGCGTCGGGCATCGTTCAGCCCAGCCGGTACTCGCCACGGGCCACGACCACCGCTGACCCGCCGACCAGCACCCGCTCGACTCGTTCGGGAGAGCCGTCCACCTGCGCGTACAGCACGGATGGCCGGCCGATCTCCGCGCCCTGCCGGATCTCGATCTCCTGGCCGAAGGCGGTCCGCCCGTGCCGCGCTAGGTGGATCGCCAGCGGTCCGGCCGCCGAGCCGGTCGCCGGGTCCTCGGGCACGCCGAGGCCGGGCGCGAACATCCGGGTCTTCCAGCGCGGCCCGCTGCCCGCGAAGCAGCTGACGCCGATGTCGCCCAGGTCGGCCAGCGCGCCGAGGTCCGGGCGCAGCGCGGCCACGGCCGCCTCGCCGTCGAGCGCGACGAACACGTGCCGCGGCCCGTTCCGGTAGGCCTCGACGGGCAGGCCGGAGCCGGCCACGCCCAGGGCGGCCAGCAGCCGCTCCGGGTGCTCGTAGGGCGTCCAGGCGGGTATCGGCTGCTCCATCCGGCCGGACACGATCTGCTCGCCCTGGCGGCGCAGCTCGACCGGCACCAGCCCGGCGCCCGTCTCCAGCCGCACCGCGGACGTGCCCAGCAGTTCCGCGGCCAGGAACGCCGACCCGAGCACGGGATGGCCGGCGAACGGCAGCTCGCTGGCCGGGGTGAAGATCCGGATCCGCAGGTCACCATCGTGCTCGGACGGCAGGAAGAAGACGGTCTCGGAGAGGTTGAGCTCGCGCGCGGCCCGTTGCATCTGCTCGGCGGGCAGGCCCCGGCCGTCGGTGAACACCGCGAGCTGGTTGCCCTGCAGCGGAGTGTCGGTGAACACATCCGCCACGATGTACCGGCGCGGGGTGGAGCCGTCGCCGCGCGGAGCTGACCACAATCCGGCTGACGCGATACTCATAGGAGACAAGCTATATTTCTATGTTCCGATCCTCAAGGCCCGGGGGTACGCCGTCCGGCGGCCCGCCCTCCCGCGTCATCTCTGACCCTGCTGCGGGTCACCCGGCCCCGCCCCCGCGCGGCGGCGGTAAGCGCGTGACTTAGCGCGGGAGCCGCAGATGCGCATGGAGCACCAGCAGCCGCTGCGGGTGGGGGAGCGGTCGTAGAACACCCACTGGCAGTCGTCGGCGCTGCAGGCCTTGAGCCGGGGCCAGGTCCCCGCGCGGTCGGCTTCCGCGACGATGAGCAGGATCCGGGTCAGCGCGGCCGCGGCGCCCGCGCCCGCCGGCACGGGCGCGACCCGCCCGTCATCGCGGACCTCGATCCTGACCCGCAGCGTGCCCGCCGCCTTCCGCAGCCCGGCCGCGGCAGCCCGGGCCCGCGGGCCGTCCGGCCCGCCCGGGACGTGCGAGCTCAGCACGGCCCGCAGCGCCTCCCGGAGCGCCACCGCGCGGTCCAAGAAGGCCGGGGAGACCGGGACCTCGGCCGGCCGGGCCGGCCCGCCCGGTGCCTGCGGGGTCATGAGCCCGCTGCCGGCCAGCCAATGGCCCAGCCCGGCGGGCGAGTCAAGCTCGTCGGTGCCGCTCTCGATGTCGAGCGTGTTGACGAACCTCTGCACGATCTCGAGGTCGCCGGGGGCGGGGCCGATCCGCGGCGCTCCCGGGGTCGGGCCGGGCCTGGACTCCGTCACCATCATTCGATGTTAGCTGGTTGCGGAAAGGCTGGCCAGCGTCCTATGCTCGTCACCATCATCACGGAAATGATGGTGACGGATGAGGCGGTGACGGGATGGGCGACTGGGTGGTGATCGGGGTTCCGAGCAGCGCCGGAGCCCATCACGCGGGCCAGGACCTGGCCCCGGATGCGCTGCGCTCGGCCGGGCTGCTGGAAGGCCTGGCCGCGGCGGGGGAGTCCGTGCAGGACAGCGGCAACCTGCCGCACACGCCGTTCGCCGTCGACCATGACCATCCGGGCGCCCGCAACCTGCCGGCGGTCACCCGGGTGGCCCGGGCGGTGGCCGACGCCGTGGCCGCGGAGGCGGAGACCGGGCGGCTGCCGCTGGTCGTGGGCGGTGACTGCACGATCACCCTCGGGGTCATCGCGGGCTGGCGGCGGCGTCACCCGGACGTCGGGCTGGTCTACGTGGACGGCGACACCGACGTGGGCCTGCCGGATTCCGGCGGGTCGGGCATCTTCGACTCGATGGGGGTCTCGCACCTGCTCGGCCGGGGCGCGCCCGAGCTGACCGGGCTGGGCGGCGCCGTCCCGCTGCTGGACGGGGCGCGGCTGGCCATCGTGGGCGCCGACCCGCGGGAGACCGGCGACGCGGGCCGGGACTACCTGGCCGGAGCGGGCGTGAGCCTCGCCGAGGCACCCGCCTTCATTCCCGACCCGGCTGGCGTGGCGGCGCGGGCGGTGTCGGGCGTCGCGGCGGCCGGCGGCCCGGTGGTGGTCCACTTCGACGTCGACGTCATCGACTCCGGCGACCTGCCGCTCGGCAACTTCCCGCACTACGGTTCCGGCGTGCGGCTCGAGCACGCGGTCGCCTGCCTGCACGTCCTGCGAGCGCACCCGTCTTTCGCCGGGCTGGTGCTGACCGAGGTCAACCCCACGCACGACGCGGACGGGAGCCAGCTCGGCCGGTACGTGGACGGCGTCGTCCGCGCGCTCGCCGCCGGGGGAGCCGGGCGTGAGTGAACCCGTGGCCGAGTACCGCCCTGGCCTGCCGGCGCCGCGGATCCGGGCCGCCTCGGTCGGCGCGCGGCTTCCCGGGACGCCCGGGTTCCTCAGGCCAGCGTCTGGCCGCTGACCCGCTGCTCGTGGGCCAGCAGGTACCGCTTGCGCTCGATCCCGCCGCCGTAGCCGGTCAGCCCGCCGTCGGCGCCCACCACCCGGTGACAGGGCACGATGATGCCGACGGGGTTCTTCCCGTTGGCCAGGCCGACCGCCCGTGACGCCGACGGCTGCCCGATCCGGTCGGCCAGCTGGCCGTAGGAGATCGTCTGGCCGTAGGGAATCTCCTGCAGGGCGGCCCAGACGCGCCGCTGGAACGCGGTGCCGTCCAGGGCGAGACGCAGGTCGAACTCGGTCCGCTCGCCGTCGAAGTACTCCCGCAGCTGGCCGGCCGCCTCGGCGAACGGCTCACCGTCCGGGTCGCCGGCCGGCTCGCCGAATTCCTCGCGCGGCGGCCGGTGACGCTGCTCGGTCATGTAGAGGCCGACCAGGGCCCCGCCGGCCGCGACCAGGGTGAGCGGGCCCACCGGGCTGTCCACCACGGCGTGCGACCTCGGTGACGTGCTCGGCTCCATGCCGGATCATTCCTTCCTCGCCGGGCGCCGGTCCGGCTCGCCCGCGGGCATGCGGTTGATGGGATGGTCGCCGGTCGCCCACAGGTACTGCACCGCGTAGGCGCGCCAGGGCCGCCAGCCCGCCGCGCGCCCGGTCAGCGCGGCGGGCGTGGCCGGCAGGCCCAGCTGCCGGGCGGCGGCCCGGACGCCGAGATCGCCGGGGATGAAGGCGTCGGGGTCCCCGAGGCCGCGCATGGCGATGGTCTCGACGCTCCACGGCCCGAGCCCGGGCAGCGCGCCGAGCCGGGCGCGGGCCAGCTCCCAGTCGCTGCCGACGTCGAGGTCGATCTCGCCGCAGGCCAGCGCGGCCGTCAGGGCGCGGAAGGTGCTGCGGCGCGCCTGCGGGAGGCCCAGCGTGGCCGGGTCCAGCGCGGCCAGCGTGGCCACGCCGGGGAACAGGTGCGTGAGCCCGCCCGCGGGGTCGTCGGCCCGCTCCCCGCACGCGGCCACCAGGCGGCCGGCGTGGGTGCGGGCCGCGGCGGTCGACACCTGCTGGCCGAGCACCACCCGCACGGCGAACTCGGCCGCGTCCACCGTGCGCGGCACCCGGCGGCCGGGGGCCTTCTGGACCAGCGGCGCCAGCACCGCGTCCTGGCGCAGCAGGTCGGCCACGGCCACCGGGTCGGCGTCCAGGTCAAGCAGCCGCCGGCACCGGCTGATCGCGATCGCGAGATCGCGCAGGTCGGTCAGGGACAGCTGGCAGGAGATGTATTCCGGGCCGGGCGCGAGCGCCACGACGCCCGGCCCGTGCGGCAGCCGGACGGTACGCCGGTAGGCCCCGGCACGCCATTCCTCGACCCCCGGCACCGCCGTGGCCGCCAGGTGCCCGAACAGGTTGTCCGGGCACAGCGGTGACCGGAACGGCAGCCGCAGCGACAGGATCCCGGGTGCCCCGGGAGGGTGCCCGCGGCCGGCCCGCCGACGCAGCTCGGTGGGGGAGAGCGCGAAGACCTCGCGGACGGTGTCGTTGAACGCCCGGATGCTGGCGAAGCCCGCGGCGAAGGCGATGTCGCCCATCGGCAGCGAGCTGGTCTCGATGAGCAGCCGGGCGGTCTGCGCCCGCTGCGCCCGGGCCAGGGCGAGCGGGCCGGCGCCCAGCTCGGCGAGCAGCTGCCGCTCCACCTGGCGGACGCTGTAGCCCAGCCGGGAGGCGAGGCCGGGGACGCCGTCACGGTCGATGACCCCGTCGGCGATCAGCCGCATCGCCCGGGCCACCAGGTCGGCGCGCTCGTTCCACTGCGGCGATCCCGGGCTGGCGTCCGGCCGGCACCGCTTGCAGGCGCGGAATCCGGCCTGCTGGGCCGCTGCGGCGCTGGGGAAGAACCGCATGTTCTCCGGCTTCGGCGGCACCACCGGGCAGCTCGCCCGGCAGTAGATCCCGGTGGTGACCACCGCGGTGAAGAACCAGCCGTCAAAGCGCGCATCCTTGGCCTGGACGGCCCGGACGCAGCGATCCCTGTCCTCGTGCACCCGCCCAGCATCGGTCTCTGGCGGGCCCAGGTCTAGCGAAAATCCGACATGAACGCCTCCGTACGGAGGTAATGTCGCAAACCTGCTATCACTCGCGCCGCGGCCCGGTCCCGGTCATTTCCCGCTCAGCGAGACGGCCAGCCGGGGGCCGTCTTCCTTCTGCAGCCCGGCGAACCAGGCCACGGCCACGGTGAGCAGGGTGAGGCCGCCGGCCGCGGCGAACACCGGCCGGGGATTGCCGCCGAGCAACCCGGCCAGGGCCCCGGCCAGGACGCCTCCGATGAGAGTGGTCGCCTGGCCGCCGAACCGCCAGGAGGCGGTGACCCGGCCCAGCAGTTCTCGCGGGACGAGGACCTGCCGCAGGGACCGGTTCGTGACGCTCGCGGCGATGATCGCCCAGCCGTAGAGCAGGTTCCCGGCCAGCGCGACCGGCATCGACGTGGCCGCGCTGATCAGCAGGAGGGCCAGGCCCGAGGCCGCGCAGCACAGCGTGATGACCGGCAGCGGCCCGAGCCGCCGGCAGAGCAGGCCGGTGCTGGCCGCGCCCAGCAGCCCGCCGACGCCGCCGGCGCTGACCACCAGGCCGACCTGGCCGGGCGGCAGGTGCAGGGTGTCGCTGGCCAGGAAGATGATGAGCTTGTCCGCACCCAGGCCCAGGTTCACCACCAGCAGGAACACCAGCAGCGTGAACAGCAGCCGGGTGGCGGCCAGGTACCTGATCCCTTCGGCCAGCTCGCGGAGCAGGGCGCGCCAGGTCGCGGCGGGCGGGGCCGCCGCGGGCGCGGCCAGGTGGCGGCGGCGGACCCCGGCCAGCGAGGCGAGGGACACCAGGAAGGTCAGCGCGTCGATCAGCATCGACACGTGCAGCAGCCCGGCCGCGGCCAGCAGCCCGGCGGCGCCGGGCCCGATGACCTGCCCGGCCTGGTTGGACGATTCCAGCCACGAGTTCGCCGAGATCAGCCGGGCCCCGCGGAACACGTCCCGCACGGCGATGGACAGCGCGGTGTCGAAGAAGACGGTCACGGTGCCGGCCGCGAAGGCCAGCGCCAGGATCGTCGCCGGCGAGACCGACGGTGACCCGGTCAGCACGAACAGCACCAGGAAGATCAGGGCCCGGAAGACATCGCCGCTGATCAGGATCGTCCACGGGTCCAGGCGGTCCGCCAGCACTCCGGCCGGGAGGCCGGCCACGAGGTAACCGAGGCTGCCGGGCAGGGACGCGAGCGCGGCCGCCAGCGGGCTGCGCGTCAGCTGCAGGACCAGGAGCGGCACGGCCAGGAGAGCCAGCCCGTCGCCGAACATCGACACGGCCTGGCCGCCCAGGAAGACCCGTTCCCGCAGCATTGATCCCATCATGGCCACGTGCCTGCCCGGGTCAATGCTCCCGGCTGGCCGTCCTGCCCAGTCGGTCGGGGGAGCGGCCGGGCAGGTTGCGCTGCGACAGCATGGCCGGAGTGACCAGGAACGCGCCGGACAGGGCGAAGCAGGCCAGGATGACCCACAGCGCGGCCCGGGTGCCCAGCGCGGTGGCCAGGCTCCCGGCGAGCAGCGCGCCGAGCGGGATGGTGCCGAAGACGAGAAAGCGCATGCTGGTCACCAGGACCTGGCCCGTGGTGAGCACCCCGGCCCAGGCGGCGGCGGGCAGGCTCGCGTACAGCAGCGCGGAGACCACGTCGCAAATGACCATCAGCGGCCGGGCGGGCAGCCGGTCCACCCAGGCGCCGGCGGGCAAGCCGATCACCAGCCAGCGCAGGTAGGCGGCGGCGCTGAGGGCGGCCACGGCGAAGGCGCCGGCGTGCAGGACCGTCACCGCCAGCAGCGGGACCCCCGTCGCGGCCATGGCCGTGCCGGCCCCGCTGATCGTCTCGCCGAGCCACAGCAGCCGGAAGTTCGGGTGCCGGAGCAGGCCTCCGCGGCGGCGCGCCATGCCCGCCGTAACCTCACGGGCCCGGCTCGGTCCGGCGGCGCTCCGTGCCGTCCCGCGACCGGTCTGTCCCGGCCGCCCGGGCCCGGCCGGCGCCGCCCGCCGGGCCCGTCTGGCCCGCGGAGAGCATCTCCTCGGCCACGGCCGACCACAGCGCCTCGCGAGCCGCCTCCAGGACGCCGGGAGCGGGCGGCGCGACCTGCCCCAGCGCGCGCAGCAGTCCTGCGCCTTCGGCGTCCGCCCGCTCGTCGGTCATTTCTTCTCCTCCGCACTCTCGGGGATGGGCGCGAGCACCGGGCGCAGCGCCGACCGGGCCCGGTGCAGGCGGCTGCGCACCGTTCCCTGCGGGACCCCGAGCGCCGCCGCGGCCTCGGCCGGAGTCAGCTGCTCCCAGGCCACCAGCAGCAGCGCCTCGCGCTCCGCCGCCGGGAGAGCCGCCACGGCGGCGGCCAGCAGCCGCGCCCGGGCGGCTGAGTCCAGGCGGTCTACGACGTCGTCCCACGGGTCAACCGCTTCTTCCGCCGCCGCGGGACCCGTGTCCCGCCTGGCCCTCCAGCAGGCCCGCAGCACATTCCGGGCGATCCCGTACAGCCAGGGCCGCGCGTCGGCGTGCCCCGGGTCGTAACCGCCCCGCGCGGCAAACGCCCGGACCCATACCTCGCCGAGCAGGTCGTCAGCGGCCTGGCCGCCCGCCCGGCGGGCCAGGAACCCGTGCACGGCGACCTCGTGACGCCGCACAACCTCGACGAACGCGTCGGGGCGGCCCCGCACGGACCGCTCGATCAGCGCGCCGTCGGTGTCCATGTCGCTCCCTCGCGTTGTCCTCCAACCTGTTATTGCCGGCCGGGCAGGCGAGCGTTCGCCGCCGCGGAAACCCCGCGTGGTCCGATCATGACAGGCCGCCAAACTAGTCAGGATTGGAGAAGCGCCGGTCACGGAGCCGCAACTAGCCTGGCCCCAGACGACACACCGGGTAGATCTGACCCACGACCTCAGGAGTGACCATGAGCGGCTCTTCCACCCAGGGAATCAAGACCGTGCTGCATCCCGTGTCCGACCTGGCGGCGGCCAAGCCGGTATACACCGCCCTGCTCGGCGTACCCCCGTCGGCCGACTCGCCCTACTACGTCGGCTACGACGCCGAGGGCCAGCACATCGGGCTGGTGCCGGCCGGCGGACAGCAGGACATGGCCTCGCCCGTGGCCTACTGGCACGTGCCGGACATCGAGGCGAAGCTGGCCGAGGTGACCGCCGCGGGTGCCAAGGTGAAGGAGTCCCCGCGCGACGTCGGCGGCGGCCGCCTGGTGGCCTCGTTCACCGACCCCGACGGCAACGTCCTCGGGCTCATACAGGACAAGTGAGCGCCGGCCCTCCGGCCGGCCTGACGCCCCGCCCGGGCGCACTACAGACGAAAGACACGATGAGCATGGCCACGAGCACGGACGCGCAGCCGGCTGCGCTGCACGTTGCAGACATCCACGATCTGATCCGCGTGCACGGCGCGCGCGTGAACAACCTCAAGGACCTCAGCATCGAGATCCCGAAGCGCCGGCTGACGGTGTTCACCGGCGTCTCCGGCTCGGGCAAGAGCTCCCTGGTGTTCGACACGATCGCGGCGGAGTCGCAGCGGCTGATCAATGAGACCTACAGCGCCTTCGTGCAGGGCTTCATGCCGACGCTGGCGCGGCCCGACGTCGACGTGCTCGAAGGGCTGACGACCGCAATCATCGTTGACCAGCGGCGGATGGGCGGTGACGTCCGCTCCACGGTCGGCACCGCCACCGACGCCAACGCGATGCTGCGCATCCTGTTCAGCCGGCTCGGGCAGCCGCACATCGGCTCGCCCCAGGCGTTCTCGTTCAACATCGCCTCGGTCAGCGGGGCGGGCGCGGTCAAGTTCGAGCGCGGCGGGAAGACCGTTAAGGAACGGCGCAGCTTCAGCATCACCGGCGGCATGTGCCCGCGCTGCGAGGGCCTGGGCACGGTCTCCGATATCGACCTCTCCCAGATCTTCGACGACTCCAAGTCGCTCGCCGAGGGCGCGATCACCGTCCCCGGCTACACGGGGGGCGGCTGGAACACCCGGCTCTACCGGGAGTCGGGCTTCGTCGACCCGGACAAGCCCATCCGCAAGTACACCAAGAAAGAGATGCACGACTTCCTCTACCGCGAGCCGGTCCGGATGAAGATCGCGGGCATCAACATGACCTACGAGGGGCTGATCCCGCGGATCCAGAAATCGATGCTGGCCAAGGACCCCGAGACGATGCAGCCCCACATCCGGGCGTTCGTGGACCGGGCGGTCACCTTCACCGCGTGCCCCGAGTGCGGCGGCACCCGGCTCACCGAGGCGGCCCGGTCGTCGCGGATCAAGGACATCAACATCGCCGAGGCGTGCGCCATGCAGGTCAGCGACCTGGCCCAGTGGATCGACAGCCTCAACGAGCAATCGGTGGCACCGCTGCTCGCCGCGCTCAGGCAGACCCTGGACTCATTCGTGGAGATCGGCCTGGGCTACCTCAGCCTGGACCGGACGTCGGGCACGCTCTCCGGCGGCGAGGCGCAGCGCACCAAGATGATCCGGCAGCTCGGGTCGTCGCTGACCGACGTCACCTACGTCTTCGACGAGCCCACCATCGGGATGCACCCGCACGACATCCAGCGGATGAACAACCTGCTGCTGCGGCTGCGCGACAAGGGCAACACCGTGCTGGTCGTGGAGCACAAGCCGGAGGCGATCGCGATCGCCGACCATGCCGTCGACCTCGGTCCCGGCGCCGGCACCGCGGGCGGCGAGGTGGTGTTCGAGGGCACCGTCGAAGGCCTGCGGGCCAGCGGCACCCTCACCGGGCGCCACCTGGACGACCGCGCCACCCTGAAGGCATCAGTGCGGGCGCCGTCGGGACGGCTGGAGGTGCGCGGCGCCAGCACCCACAACCTGCGCGACGTGGACGTCGACATCCCGCTCGGCGTGCTGGCCGTCGTCACCGGCGTGGCCGGCTCCGGCAAGAGCTCGCTCGTGCAGGGCTCAATCTCCGGCCGCCCGGGCGTGGTGTCCATCGACCAGGGCGCCATCCGCGGCTCGCGGCGGAGCAACCCGGCGACGTACACCGGGCTGCTCGACCCGATCCGCAACGCGTTCGCGAAGGCCAACGGCGTGAAGCCGGCGCTGTTCAGCGCGAACTCCGAGGGCGCCTGCCCCCGCTGCAACGGCGCCGGCGTCATCTACACCGACCTGGCCATGATGTACGGCGTCGCCACCACCTGCGAGGAGTGCGAGGGGAAGCGGTTCGGCGCAGCGGTGCTGGACTACCACCTCGGCGGCCGCGACATCAGCGAGGTGCTCGCGATGTCGGTGACCGAGGCCGGGGAGTTCTTCGGCGCCGGCCAGGCGCGCACGCCGGCCGCGCACGCCATCCTCGGCCGGCTCGCCGACGTCGGGCTCGGCTACGTCAGCCTCGGCCAGCCGCTCACCACGCTGTCCGGCGGCGAGCGGCAGCGGCTCAAGCTGGCCGCCCAGATGGCCGAGAAAGGCGACGTCTACCTGCTCGACGAGCCGACCGCCGGCCTGCACCTCGCCGACGTCGAGCAACTGCTCGGCCTGCTCGACCGGCTCGTCGACTCCGGCAAGTCGGTCATCGTCATCGAGCACCACCAGGCGGTGATGGCGCACGCCGACTGGATCATCGACCTCGGCCCCGGCGCCGGCCACGACGGCGGCCGCATCGTCTTCGACGGCACGCCCGCCGACCTCGTCGCCGCCCGCGCCACGCTCACCGGCGAGCACCTCGCGGCCTACGTCGCCGCCTGACCGGGACCCGCGCGCTCCCCGGCTGACAAAATCGGCTCCGTGGACGCTGCCCTGCTCGAGGCCTTCGGCCTCGACCCAGACGTTCTGCACCTCAACCACGGTGCGTTCGGCGTCGCGCCGGTCGTCGTGCGCCGGGCGGCCGCCGCCTGGCGCGAGCGTGCCGAACGCAACCCGCACCGCTTCAACCGCGTCGAAGTCGGCGGGCTGGTGGCGGCGGCGCGGAAGCGCGCGGCCGGGTTCCTCGGCGTCGACCCGTCCCGCGCCGCGTGGGTACGCAACGTGTCCGAGGGAGCGTCCGCAGTTCTCGGCTCGCTGGAGCTGCAACCCGGCGACGAACTGGTCATCAGCACGCATGGCTACGGCGCGGTGCGCAAGGCGCTCAGCTACCATGCGGCGCGCGCCGGGGCGCGGATCGTCGAGGCGGCCTATCCTGTCGGGGCCGGGGACGACGTGATCGTGTCGGCCTATGCCGCCGCCTGCTCGGGCCGCACGCGGCTGGTGGTGATCGACCGGATCACCTCGCCGACCGCCACAGTCGTCCCGGTTGCGGCCGTGGCTGCTTCTATCGGCCTCGGCACCTCGGTCCTGGTCGACGCCGCGCACGCGCCTGGCCAGCTTGGAGACGACATCCCCGGGTTCGGCGCCGACTACTGGATCGGCAACCTGCACAAGTGGGCGTACACCCCTCGCGGCAGCGCCATACTGTGGAGCCGGCCGGGAGCCCGGGTGATGCCGACTGTGCTCAGCTGGCAACTGGAGGATGGGTACGCCGCGTCGTTCGACTACCCGGGCACCTGGGACTATGCCGGCTGGCTGGCGGCCGCGGACGGTCTGGCGTACTGGGAGGCACGGGGCGGCTGGGACGCCGTAGCCCGGCTCGCCGACCTGGTGGCCGACGGCCAGAAAAGGGTGGCCGCCGCACTGGGGGTCGCGCTTGAGTCGCTCCCGGCCGCGCCCGCACCCGCTATGCGGCTGGTGCCGCTGCCGGGCGGCGTCCTCACCGCTCCCGATCAGGTCGACCCCCTCTACGAGGCTCTGTCGCAGCAGCGTGTCGAGGTCGCGCCGGTTTACTTCGATGGAGTCGGCTACCTGCGCATCGCGGCGGCACCGTACAACACCCCCGACGACTATGACCGGCTGGCCGACATTGTCCGCGAGCTGCTGCCATGATCCTCCCGAAGGTCCGGGACCCTCGCTTCGTCACGATCCGCCGCGGTGGGACCCTCACCGATCCGGATCACCGGCTCCTCGCTCTGTGGGCGGCATCGTGCGCGGAGCACGTCCTCGACTTCTTCGAGCTGGCTCAGCCGCAGGACCCGCGACCGCGCCAGGCGATCGAGCATGCCCGCGCCTGGGTGCATGGCGAGGTCACGATGACCCAGGCCCGCACGGCGGCCGGCCATGCCATGGGGGCGGCCAGAGACCTGCGCGGGGCGCCGCGGCACGCCGCGTACGCGGCCGGCCAGGCCGGGGTCGTCGCGCACGTCGCCGCGCACGAACTCGGCGCGGCCGCCTACGCGATCAAGGCCGCACGTGCCGGCGCGCCGGAAGGCGAGGGCGAGGCCGCCGGGCGACTCGAGTGCCGGTGGCAGCGTGACCAGCTCCCGGAGGCGATCCGCGAGCTCGTGCTCGACGACCAGCGGTTGCGGAACGACATCTGCTGGTCGGTGTTTGACTGCTGAGTGTCGTGCCCATCTGCGACTGACCGCGCCGGATGCGACCTCCGGAACCGCGATGCACCAGGAAGGTCAGCGGTGCCAGGTGACCAGCGGGGACTTGTACAGCGTCGAGACCCTCTCCCCGTCGAGCCAGTCGCCCAGCCGCTCGGCCTCCGCCTGAAGCGCAGCCCGCCCGGCAGGCCCTGGATCCCTGGGCGCGATCAGCTCGACCTGCCCGGCATCGTCCTGGACGTAGCTGCCGACGATCTGACCGTCCCACCAGGCGGTGGTGCCGCAGTTGCCGGACCAGTCGAAGATGGCGGGGGAGAAGTCCGGAGCGAGGTAGAAGTCGCGTTCCTTCCAGCCCATCGTGGTGGGGTCGAGCGCGGGCAGCAGCGCCGCCCACGGCTCGGCCGGCGGTTCGGGGTCCACGTCGTCGGGCAGCACCCAGCCGGCATGGTCCCGCTCCAGCCGCACCTGCACCGCGTTCAGGTCCGACAGCGCCTGCCGCATCGTGCCCTTGGTCGCGCCGAACCACCACACCAGGTCGCGTTCGGTGACCGGGCCGAAGGTGCGCAGGTAGCTCGCGACGAGCTCGGCGTATCCCTCCCTCGCCTCGCGCAGGTCGACCGGGGCGCCGAGCCAGTCGTCCATCCGCGTCCACAGCGGCCGGGAGATCCGCCAGGGCCCGGCGTTGCGGCCGCGCACCACATCACCGGTCGCCGACAGCCAGGCCAGCACCCGCGGCGCCACGTGCAGAACCGCGCCGTAGGGCTTGTGCTCGTACAAGGACACCCGGCCGGCCAGCTCGGCCAGGCCTTCGCGCAGCTGTGTGGCGCCCAGTTCGGCCCCGCCGGCCAGCCGCGCCAGCACCGCCTTGCGGGCGGTGGCCAGCCAGCTCGCGCCGTCGTCGGTGATCTGGCTGCGCTCGAGGTCCTTGACCAGCCTCCCGTACTCCTGGCGGGCAACCCGGGCCGAAGGGCCGCTCACCGCGGCCGGCAGCAGGTCCCGCGGGAACACGAACAGGGTGCGCCGCATCGCGAGCTGCCTGACCAGCGACCTCGACTCGAACAGCGCATCGTCCAGGTCCGCCCGGGCGAACGAGTCGATCCGGGCGAACAGCGACAGGTACGGCGTGGCCGGTTCGGTGGCGTGCAGCACCGTCATCGCCCGGGTCGCCGCCAGCGCGTCCGCCGCCCGGCGCTGCGGCGCGAGCGCGTGCCGCCGGGCCATCCGAGCCCTTCGCTCTGCGTCGCCGATCAGTCGCACAACGTTCCTGCCCCGCCTGCTCCCCGGTCCGGGTCACTCTCCCGAATTCATACCGCAGGGCACCGACAGCTGTCCTGTCTCAACGATCATGAGGCATAGGCGGGTGCTCTGACCTGCAGTGCCTCAGTCGCACGCGATAAAACCCGTGGCGGCGTCGGTGGCCATCCCGCGATGATGGCCGGCGTGGAGGAGGTCGAGGTCGTCGTCGCCCATCACGAGCGCGCGACCCTGCGCGTCGGCGACGTGTTCCTGAAGATCGACACTGATCAGAGGCGCACCGACGTCGAGGTCGAGGCGATGGCCATGGTGCCGATCCCGACTCCGGAGGTCCTGTGGCGCAAGCCGCCCGTGCTCGCGCTCGCCGCCCTCCCGGGGACGGCACTCGGCCGCCTCGGCGAGCCCTCGGCCGCGTCGCCGGCGGCGTGGGCCGCGGCGGGTGCCGCCGTCCGGATGCTGCACGACGCGCCGCTGCCGCCATGGCCCGGCCGGAGCCCCGGCGAGTTGGCATCGGACCTCGACGGCGAATGCGAGTGGCTCGTCACGAACGGCGTCCTTCCTGCCGACGTGGTCACGCGCAACCGCCGCGTGGCCGAGGCCGCGCTCCGGCCGTGGACACCGGTGTTCATCCACGGCGACCTGCAGGTCGACCATGTCTTCGTCGACGGTGACGAGGTCACCGGCGTGGTCGACTGGTCCGAGGCGTCCCCGGGCGACGCGCTGTCGGACCTCGCCACCCTCACGCTCGGACACCAGGAGCACCTTGGCGACGTCGTCGCCGGCTACGGCACCGACGTCGACCTCGACCTCATCCGCGCCAGGTGGTCGTTGCGATGCCTGCTTGGGGTCCGCTGGCTGGTCGAGCACGGCTACGGCCCGCCCGAGGAGTATCCCGAGGTCGCCGTGCTCCAAAGGTGTCCCGCGCGCTAGGTCGGCCCGGCCTGGAGAGCTTGCGGTAATGGCGGCCATGTAGCGTGGATCAGCTCGCCTTGCGGTAGCGGGCGAAGATGGCGGCGCGCAGTGGTGTGGCCGGCGTGCCGAGGGCCGACAGGATCACCGGTACCATGCCGTCCTTCAGGGCGAGCAGGGCCAGGGTGAGGTGCTGGACGCCGATGTAGTTGTCGTGCTGCGCCTCCGCCTCGCGCAGCGAGAGCTCCAGGCTCTTCTTCGCGCGCGGCGTGAACGGAATATGGCCCCCGGGAGCCGGGGATCCGGCCGGAGCCGGCGTCATTGGCATGTCACAGGTTGGCCGTCTTGGCCGCCCGCGAAGCCAGCGGGCCCGGGCCGGCCGGGCGCGGCGGCGCCGGCGTCGCGTCAGCTCGGCCAGCGACCCCTTTCCCCATGCTGGCCGTCTGCTCCGGCGGGCGGCCGGGAGGGCGCGGGTGAGGGCGTCCGGGCCGAACGCCGCCTCGATCCGGGCGCGGACGACGTCGAGGTCAATACCCAGGAAGGCCAGCGCTTCCCGGTCGAGGCCGCCCAGCGGGCCGGCCGGCTGGCCTCGCCCGATGGTGCGCAGTATTTCCGCCTCGACGCGTCCGGGCGTGACGCCATGGTCGCGCAGGACCGTGCTGGCCGGCTCGCTGGCCGCGGCCGCGGCCAGCAGCAGGTGCTCGCAGCCGATGTAGTTGTGCCCGAGCCTGCGGGCATCCTTCTGGGCCTGCACGACGACGTGGCGAGCGCTGTCGGTGAAGCGCTCGAACATCATCGCCTCCCGGTGCGGCGGCCGTACTTGCGGTGCACGGTCTGCTTGGTGACGCCGAGACGGCTGGCGATGTCCTGCCAGGACCAGCCGAGCTCTCGCGCCTGCTGGACCTGGAGCAGTTCCAGCCGTTCGGCCAGCGCACGAAGGGCGGCGACCGCGCGCAGCCCGACGTCGGGGTCGTTGCTGGCGGCGCCTTCTGCGATCTGGAGAGTCGTTTCCATGCCGTCAGCATATGCTGACGGGTGAACCTTCGTCAACATATGCTGACGGAGACGTGGCGACGGCTGAGGCTCCCGGCCGAGGCATCATGCCACCGAGATGCCAAGTGCGTTAACTGGTGGGAACGGGAGTTGATGAACCGGGAGTAGCCTGCTCGGTCAACCCCCACGGTTAGGGTTCCCTTCGTGCGCAGTAGCCGCTTGGCGTGGTGGTCAACCGGCCCTCGGTGCGGCCCGACCGATGACTCCTCCGCGCCGTGCTGGTCTGTATATGCCGAGGACCGACTCACGGGGAGGCTGACGCCGTGCGGAAACTGACCTTCGGCATGAACCTGAGCCTGGACGGCTACATCGCCGGGCCCGGCGACGACATCGGCTGGAGCGTGCCGAGCGACGAGCTGTTCCAGTGGTGGTCCGACCGGGTGGGTGCGACGGGCCTGGCGCTGTACGGGCGCAAACTG
>Ga0126381_100001177_pt1 | contig 28432 bp, 23 predicted proteins | sample PanSoiMetPlot_28_FD_96465 | JGI IMG/M metagenome (GOLD analysis project Ga0126381, IMG submission 96465) | Tropical forest soil microbial communities from Panama - MetaG Plot_28 | ecosystem: Environmental > Terrestrial > Soil > Tropical forest > Bulk soil | place: Panama | collected 2016-02-17
CGACGAATTTTTGAATTCGGGCGGCTCGGGTTTCAGCCTTCTTTGCTGTTTGAATTCTGTAGAGGATTGCGTAGCGATTCACGCTGTTAAGTGTCGCAAAGAACCTGGCGGCCTGCGGGTTTCGGTCCAGCTCTTTTTGAAGATCGGCCGGAACCGTGATTTTGCTCTGGGAGTCGTACGCTGAATCCCAGCGTCCGTCGGCCTTGGCAAGGTCAACCTGGCGCTGGCCAGGCGCCTTCATCTTGCCCTGTTCTATAAGGGAAGCTGCCCGCTCGCAGTTAATTCTGGACCAGCCGCTCTTTGGACGGCGCGGAGTGAACTTTTGTAACCAGTAGCGGTCGTCAAGAGGCGCCTTTTGCCCGTCGATCCAGCCATAAGACAGAGCGCCGTCGAGTCCTTCTGAATATGTGACAGACCGTATGCCGGTATCCTTCTTGGCGATCTTGAGCCATATTCCGGTTGGGTCGGAGTGGTGCTTCTTGAGCCAGGCCTCCCAGTCTTTCTGAGTGGCAAATGGCAGGACCGGCAAATCGTCTTTGGGATTCTTCATTTCGGTATTATACAGAATGGGTGGGGGACACGTGAGCGGTTGTGGTCAGAGTATTGAACCCATCTACAAATCAGCAACGTCGCGCCGTCGAGAGACCAACCGAAGAACGGCCGGGCAAGACAATCGACTTGATCAGCCACGAGGTGGCATAAAGTGATGAGTAAGCGGATGGCTGGCAGAGGAGACGCGGATTTGGACTCGTTCCTAGAACGTTATGAAATAGACGACGACGCGGAACTGTATTTGCGGCGCGTCGGCAATGTGTTTGCAGAGTTTGGGGAGTTGACCCAGGACTCCGGCAACATTTCCTACGGAGTGGAGGTTGAAGGTAGCCGCTACTTTGTCAAAACAGGGGGGCGTCCAGGAGAGTCTCGCGGAGTTCTTAGCCATCCAACCCGCATCCAGCTTCTTCGCAACGCCGTCCGCCTGCGAACTGTGTGCAACCATCGCATTCTGCCCAAACTCTACCGCGTCATCGAGTCGCCTAACGGTCCGTTGCTCGTGTACGAGTGGCTGAACGGCGAGCATCTTGGAGCCACCCGCGCGGGTCGTGACGATCCTTCAAGCGCGTTTTATCGATTTCGAAGCATGGCTGTGTCCAGGATTCTGCTTTGTCTTGACGACCTGTTCGATCTTCATGAGCAGATTGCGCGGGTTGGTTGGATTGCTGTTGATTTTTATGATGGGTGCATCATCTATGATTTCACTTCACAGCGTCTGGGAGTGGTAGACCTGGATATGTACGTGGAGGGGCCGTTCCGCAACGAGATGGGTCGGATGTTCGGCTCAACGCGATTCATGTCCCCGGAGGAATTCGAGTTCGGCGCTCTCATAGACGAACTGAGCAATGTTTATGTTATGGGCAGGACGGCGCTCGTATTTCTATCGGACGGTACGCTCGATCGGGGAGGTTTTCGGGGAACGGACGCACTCTTCGATGTGGTGGCTAAGGCCTGCAATCCTGAGCGCGGGGACAGGTTCCAGTCGATGAAAGAGTTTTGCCGGGCCTGGCGGGCCGCCAGGTACGGTTGAGACAGTTCGTCCAACCTAAGGCAATATAGCTTCTTCATAATCAGCTTGCCGTCGGATGTTGACGAAGGTTCACAGACAGGTCAGCAGACCTGGCCTTTCTCAAACGCTCTGAATGTAGTTATACTCATTCGGTCCTCACACGACGCCTCCACGCAACGGGGATGCAGAAGCCTTGAAATTGGGAACGGGCGACGGGCTGTTTGGGCCCGCGGCTGTCAGGAGTTTGCCGTAATGTTCGGTCCGGGCCCGACAGGCGGCGGGCGATACGATGTCGCGTTTCGCGGTACCAGCGGCGTGGCCTCAGTAGAATCCTGGGTCAGGGCGCCGGTGAGAACTGGGCTACAAACATTCGGCCCCGCTGGGGCCGGGAGAGCCGAACTCGGCTACTACAAACATTCGGCCCCGCTGGGGCCGGGGCGGCGACGAAAGGTACGACCGCTCCGGGCTGCGGCAGTCCGAGTGTCGCTCGGATTAATAGAGGAACAAGCTGAATAACTGTAGTTGGACGGTGTGAGTTTGAGCAGAAAACATTATCATCTGATCGGCATTGGCGGGACCGCAATGGGCTCCCTGGCAGGAATGCTGGTCGCGGCGGGCCACCAGGTAACCGGATCTGACGAGGCCATATACCCGCCAATGTCGGATGAGCTTAAACGCCTCGACGTCCGGGTGTTCGAAGGGTACCGGCCCGAAAACCTGGCGGCTCGGCCGGACGTCATCGTGATCGGCAATGCTATTTCTCGCGGCAACCCGGAAGTCGAATACCTTCTAAACGAGGGCCTCTACTACACCTCGATGCCGGCCGTTATCCAGGAGGAATTCCTGCGACAGCGGCACTCGATAGTGGTCGCTGGGACTCACGGCAAGACCACTACCACATCGCTCATGGCGTGGGTGCTCGAAACTGCGGGCCAGAATCCGTCTTTCCTCATAGGCGGTGTGGCCGAGAACTTCAACTCGTCTTTCCGAGTAACCGGCACCAACTACTTCGTGATCGAAGGGGATGAGTACGATACAGCTTATTTCGACAAAGGGCCGAAGTTCATGCATTACTGTCCGCGCACCGTCATCCTGAATAATGTCGAGTTTGACCATGCCGACATATACCGGGACATAGAAGCGGTAAAGTTTGCCTTCAGCAGATTGATTAACCTGATTCCCGGCAACGGCAGTTTGATCGCTGGCTGGGATTCCGAACTGGTGCGCGAGCTGGCCCCGCGGGCACTGTGCCCTGTCTCGAGCTTCGGGACCGACGATGGGCCGCAATGGCGAGCGACAGATATCGACTTTGCGGGCGATCTGACTTCGTTCGATGTCAAGGTCGATGACAAGCTATTTAGCCGATACAGGACGCCGCTCACGGGAATGTTCAATGTGCGGAACTGTCTGAGCGTAATTGCGGCCTCAGAATCCCTGGGCCTCGATCGAAAAGCCGTTGCCGAAGCACTGATATCTTTCAAGAGCGTCAAGCGTCGAATGCAGGTTCGTGGAGTGGCGCGAGGTGTCACCGTAATCGACGACTTTGCCCACCATCCGACGGCTGTAAGGGAAACTCTGCAGGCCGCGCGGCAAAAATATAGAGGAAGTCCGATTACCGCTGTGCTCGAGCCGCGCAGCTATACCGCGCAGTTAAAGTCATTCCAAAAGGATTTCGTTAACAGCCTGGCTGTGGCCGACAGGATAATAATATCCGGGCTATTCCATCCAGAACGCTATACTGCTGAGAGCGGCGCATCGCCAGCCGAGATGGCGCGGGAGCTCGAAGCCATGGGCCGGGAAGCCTGCAGCCTAGAAACCGCTGACAAGATAGTGAGCAATCTAGCGCCAAGGCTGAAAAGCGGCGAGGTTGTCGTCATAATGTCTAATGGAGCCTTTGGCGGAATCCATGACAAGCTGCTGGCAGCGCTCGAGAAAGAACCCCGCGCCTGAAAAATCCGTCATAGCCCGACCGTCTGGTGCTATCGAGAGGAGATCCCTCCGGGGTCCAGTTCGTCCTGGTGGGCTGTCCGGTGCTATCGACAGGAGACCCCTCCGGGGTCCAGTTCGTCTGAGAGGGCGTCAGGTGCTATCGACAGGAGACCCCTCCGGGGTCTAGTGCGTCCGAGAGGGCGTCAGGTGCTATCGGCAGGAGACCCCTCCGGGGTCCAACTCGTCCGAGAGAGCCGACGGTACGACCGCTGCGACGGCGGATGCACCCTTTTCGGTAGAAAGAGTTGAGGAATACTACGCCGCTTCGGCCGAGGGCCGTTCTATGCGCCCGCGAAGTACGTTTTTGATCTTTCTGGGCAGGAAATACTCTGCGGCCGTCGAGATGCTCGTTACGAGATCCTTCAGGTCAATCGACCCCCTCCAATGTTCCCGAAAGACTTCCCCGTTTGTCCGGTTCATTAGCCTTATCAGCGATATCGCAATCAAGTAGGCGTCGTCCACCTGGCCGATGAACGGAATAAAGTCAGGGATGATATCCAGCGGCGAGATCACGTACAGTATTGTACCGGCGAGAATAGCCTTGTCGGCCCTCGATACCCGCTCATCCCTGAGCAGGCCGAACAGCAACCAGAGCAGGTTTGGGATGAACAGCAACAACTCTTTCATACGAGACTTCATCTCGCGACGTTGCCGCTCCTTAATGCTACGAGTCATGCGCCCTCCCGAAATGTTGAAAGTTCAAGGTTGAAGAGACCCGAACCCAACTCTTTCCGATTCGTGGATTCATTTTCAAGCTAGGACTTCCGACAGCCGCTCGTGGTACTTGACTTACAGTTCAGCGGTTCATCTTCTTGATCTTCTCATACCGAAAACAATGAGTTAAGTGGTCATTGACCATCCCTACTGCCTGCATGAATGCATAGCAAATCGTAGGGCCGACGAATTTGAACCCGCGGCGGGCCAGGTCCTTGCTCATAGCCTCAGACTCGGAAGTCTTGGCCGGAACATCCTGCCATCTCTTCCACCGGTTTTGAATCGCGCGATTCGCTACGAAGGTCCACAGGTACGCATCGAGGCTGCCGAATTCCGACTGAACGTCCAGACAGCACCGGGCATTCTTGATTGCAGCCTCGATCTTGAGCCTGTTCCTGATAATGCCGGGATCAGCGAGCAACTTCTGAATCCGCTTCTCCGTAAACCGCGCCACAGTGGCCGGTACAAAATCGGAAAAGGCCGCTCGATAGTTGTCTCGTTTTTTCAGGATTGTTTCCCAGCTCAATCCTGCCTGTGCGCCCTCGAGCACGAGGAACTCGAAGAGGCGGCGGTCATCGTGCAAAGGGACGCCCCAGTCTCCATCATGATAGCTAATCATGGGCTCTGTACTGGCCCAGTCGCATCGCCGCATTTGACTATTTCACCGGGAAGGAAATCATCTCGATCACCTGGACGACGTGCCCTTCGAATGTCGAAGGTTCGAATTCCCATTGCTTGGCCGCGGCGATTGCCGCGTCACCCGTCTTGGCCGGCGCCGAGACGACTCTCGGGTACAGCACCTTACCATCGACGCCAACGAGGACTTCAACCGCGACCGTTGACCCGCCAGTGCCTCGCACGTTGCCCAGACCCAGCTTCTTAGCCTGCCCGAGCTTCAAGCCCTCGGCGCTCTGTCCGGCCGGCACCGAAACAGTCGGGACACCGAACATATCGTGGGCCTGCTGCTGCTGAACAGATGCTTCGTAAAACTCGATTGAGTGGCGAAGCGCCTCATCGGCTCTGGCAATCGAGTCCTTTTGCTTAGAGCCGTCTTGCTCTAATTCGGCCTGCACCCGGTTGAGCAGGTTGAGTAGATTGAATGCCTTAGCGGACTTGGGCGCGATCGCTACCGCTTTTTGAGCGCTATCGGTACCGTCCGCTACCAGTTTTTGGATCTTTGCAACATCCTCGGCCTTTGCCTTTTCACCGCCCCCTGATGATCGCAAGAAATCGGCGCGAGCTTCGTCCCAGTACAGCAGCGCAAGGTCGGTGAGGACTCGGGCTTTGATCGAAGGAGTCTGGCCGGGAATATCCAATCGCCGCTTCATCCAGGACCTGGCCTGCTCGCGATCGCCCATCCTGTTGTATGAGAGGACGGTGTACTCCATCACATGATCGTTATTGGGGTCCCGGTCCAGGGCCTCCTTGTATGCCTGTATTGCGTCCTGGTACTTTCCGGCCTTGAACAGATCATCACCCTTTTTGATCGCAGCCTCCGTATCTTTGTTCGGCGCCTGCGGTCGTCCTGATGCGGTTCCAAAAGCCAACGTGATTACAAAAAAGGCGATGACCGTAACCGAAGTTTGGATTTTCGAATTCAAAACACATCCTCCTTGAATCGGACTTCAACCGTGTCCAGGCTGAACCTTCTTGCTCTTTCCCAACGATGCGGATTTCCCAACCGGTTGGTGTCTCGCACTGACAGGGCCGGGTAATAAACATTAGCAGCGGAATTGAGGGTTTCGCAAGCTTGTACTCTCAGCCGGAGTTATCGCTTTGAGTCAAGCGCTATCGATAGGTGACCCCGCTGGGGTCCGGGGGGAGGTCTGGCGTTGGTGCCCGTGCTATCGATAGGTGACCCCGCTGGGGTCCGGGGGGAGGTCTGGCGTTGATGCGGGTGCTATCGATAGGTGACCCCGCTGGGGTCCGGGGGGACACGGAGCAGTCCGGTGCTATCGACGGGTGACGCCGGGTGGGGTTCCAGCTATTTAGTTGTAGTGCTCTGGGAAGTCAGGCTCTTTCTGATGCGGTCTCTATATTCATTAGCCTTCTCACGAATTGAGCGCTCGTCGAGGGCCATTACATGGCGGTTTTCCATCACGACCTTTCCATCGATGATGGACGTCTGCACGTCAGACGATTTGGTCGCATAGACAAGCTGGGAATAGACATTGTAGACGGGGACCTGATGGGCGCTCTCCATGCCGACGACTATTATGTCGGCGCGCTTGCCTGGCTCGATCGATCCGATCTCGTCGGCCATATGAATAGCTCGGGCACCACCGATCGTCGCCATTTCGAGCACTTGTTTCGCGCTCATCACAGTCGGGTCCCTGGAGACCAGCTTATGAAGCTTGGCCGCCGTATCCATCTCTTCCCACAAATCCAGGTCATTGTTCGAAGCTGCTCCGTCAGTTCCGAGACCAACTGCAACACCGGCAGCGAGCATTTCCGGGACCGGCGCCGTACCGGCGGCGAGCTTCATGTTCGATTGAGGGCAATGCGCGACCCCAACCTTTAATCGGGCCAGCGTCCCTATATCCGATGGAGTTGGCCAGACCATATGGGCGGCAATGACCCTCGCGTCGAGAAGGCCTATCTTCTCCAGATATGCGACGGAGCTTGACGCGTATTTATCCTGGATGGTTTTCACCTCGGCCTGGTCCTCGGCCACATGGATGATGAGCGGCAAGCCAAACCGGCTCGAGATCGAATGCGTTTGTGTCAGGTGGTCAGTTGAAACCGTGTACGGAGCGTGGGGCGCGATCGCCGGAGTGATCAGGACGTTGCCCTTCCATCGCTCGAGATACCTCCCGGTGTAGGATATTGCAGCGTCCCAGGTCTTGTTGTCGGGTGCTGGGAAATCCAGTACTGTCTCGCCCAGGACCCCCCTCATGCCGGCTCGCGATGTTTCGTCCGCTATAGCATCCTCAAAGTAATACATGTCGACAAAGGTAGTAGTGCCGCCGAGAATCATCTCGAGACACCCGAGCCTCGTCCCCCAGCGCACAAACTGCTCGTCGACGTTTCGAGCTTCAGCAGGAAAGATGTACTTTTGAAGCCAATCAAGCAGCCTGAGATCATCGGCGATCCCGCGAAACAACACCATCGGTACGTGAGTGTGCGTATTAATCAGGCCGGGCATCACTACTTTGCCCCTGGCATCAACTGTCTTACCTGGCTTGAATTTCGAAGCGATGTCAGACTGCTGGCCAACAGCTACTATCCGGTTGCCGCGGATGGCGACCGCTCCGTTCTCAATCAACGTGGATTGGCGGTTCATCGTTACGACGGTGCCGCCGCGTATGACCAGGTCGACCGGTTGTTGGGAGCCCGAGCTCAGTGGCAGGCCGGCAGAGGGAAAGAACCCGAGCACTGCGAAGATGACAAGGCAATATCGCAAGCAAACGCCTCCGTAACAACATTGAACGAACGCTGGGAAGTCTACAGACTCAGTGTGCCGGTATACAAGGCAAGTGCTCGATCAGGCCGGCGGCAGTGCAGCGCGAAGCTGGGTAATCGTTATATTTGCTCCGCTCAACACAAGGGCCACTGTCAGGCCGCGGAATCGCTCGCGATACTTAATAAGCGCTGCCAGCGAAGCTGCCCCGGCGGCTTCTGCGAGGGTGTGGGCTTTCACGACGTAAAGAGCAATCGCATGCTGAATCTCTTCATCGCTCAACAGGACGAAGTCATCCAGATGCTGCCACAGAATTCGCTGGGGCAGCTCGAACCCAACTCTGGTTGCCAGCCCCTCCGCTGATGTCTCCATTTTGTCTTCGAGCACGCGGCGGGCGTTCCATGATTTGAATGCGGCCGGCGCCTTTTCGGACTGCACTCCTATGATCTTGATGGCCGGGTTGATCGATTTGGCTGTTATACACGCTCCGGCCGCTCCGCTTCCCCCGCCAACAGGAACAATGATGGCATCGATTTCAGGAGCGGCCTCGATTATTTCGAGCGCGATGGTGCCCACGCCGGCTATCAGCAGCGGTTCGTTGCCAGAATGGATGTAACGCATGCTCGCTTCGGCAGCGATGGCTTCTGCCTTTTCGCGAGCGTCGTCGAAGTCTTTGCCATAAAACGACACTTCAGCGCCAAGCGCTCTCATCGAATCGACCTTCAGCGGATTAGCGCCCTCCGGGACCAGGATCTGAGCCTTGACACCAAACATTCGCGCAGCAAACGCCACCGATTGCCCGTGATTGCCGGTGGACGCCGTTATTACACCCGAAGCTCGTTCGGCGTCAGGCATCCGGGAAATCAGGTTGATCCCCCCTCGCAGTTTGAAGACGCCGACCGGCTGATGGTTCTCGTGTTTGACCAGGACGCGCACACCTGCAAAAGAGCTAAGGGCCGGGTACTCTATCAACGGTGTCCTCGGCAAGTACTTGTCGATTGTCTGCCTGGCCAGAAGTACGTCTTTTAGCGTCGGGATCTCCATATCCATATTCATATACGGGGATTATCTCACTTTGCCCGCGGCGTCATGAAGGGCCAATATGCCAGCGAATCGGCCGGACAAGGCAACTTCCAAAGCGCTAAGAAACGGACAGGAGGGATGCGTCCCGTCTGAGAAGATCGGGCGGATGCAGAGATGCGTGCGGCCCCAAAGCTCACCGTCGACGAGGGATGGACCGGCTCCCAGACCTCACCCGCGCACGCAGGGATGCGTGCGATCCCAGGAACCACCGAGACCTCACCCGGCACGCAGGATGCGTGCGATCCCAGGAACCTCCCAGACCTCACCCGCGCACGCAGGATGCGTGCGATCCCAGGAACCACATACGGATTAGCGGGATGCTATACGCTCGAGGGGAGCCCAGCTATCGCTGCGCATTACCTCTATGTTCATGATGGGATGAATTTCCCAGATGGTACCTCTGGTCTTACCCACCTGATCAGGATGCTCAGGGTCCAGCATCAACCATCCGCTGATTCGCACCTTTTCACGCGTGTGGACAAGGTCTTCAATCGCTTCAATCGCCCATCCGGGGTGGCCGGCTCGAACCCGGGGGCTGACCTCGACCACCATGGAACTGCTTCGATCCTGGCCTGGTGATCCAACCAGCCATAAATGATAGTCGCGCGTCTCCGGCTCCAGGTCACGGCAATTCGTAGATTCCGGACCTTCTTCTCTTGCCGCTGCCAGGTAGCCTTCCAGCGACAGGGGAATGCCTTCGTAGGTTGCCACTGAGCGGGCGTCATCTGAATTCCAGCGCCGGCGGGGAAGCCGTTCGACCGACCTCGGCCACGGTAGCGCCAGCGCCGCAGAAAGGTCAACAGTGACATAGTTGCCTTCGTCCACGCGGTTCTTCAGCAAGTTCAATTCCCGGTCGCCGCCCTCCCCCTCAGGCGGGCATCCGTGGAAACTAATCTCTCTTGGTACAGCTTTGACTGAGATTAGTGGAAGACCGGGAGCATACGGCTGCAGCTCGCGAGTCTTGCTCAACTGCGAGGTCTCATAGACCAGCGCGGCGACGAGAACTATGACACCAACAAGAACGGTGACTGTCCTGGACCTTGATCTTCTGCGCTTTCTGGTTCTGGGCATTATTGTATCGAATTCACTTCGAGCCTCGAATCGGGGCACTGCTTTCCTGCACGTACAATGCTGCCAAGGAATATACCGCTTGATAATCAGATTTCCTAGTGTCCCTGCCGCGTGGCATCTGGATGGCGCGTTTGACCTTGCTTGCAAACCCATTCATTCGCCATTAGCATCATATTCGCCCTCTGCCTCTCGGGGACAGAACATCGACCTCAATCACTACAGAAAAGATCTCACGGGCAGGTCATGATGCAATCTGATTGGGGGAAGAACTACTTTGTTGGCTGAATGGAAGGAGGTGAAGTGAAGCGATTGACAAATCGGCTGTCACTACGATCGCAAGTGTTTGGGTTTACCACGCTGGTGATGATCGGTTTAATCTCTTTTGAGCGGCCGGTATCGGCCCAGGTGCTGGGCGACCTGGTCGATACGAGCGCTGATTTCCAAAAACTCGAGCAGGTCTATTTCGTTGGAAACAGAGTTGTCGATTTCGACCCGCGCAGCGGGGCCGGCTCGCTCGAGTGGGCCAGGTACACACGCCAGCCGAGCCTCTCTTTCGAAAAGATCGACATCGGTTTCGCCAGGACGAGAGCGAATGAGTTTCCCGGCACAGAGTACGACGAAAACCCGGCGCTTCCCTTCTCTATTGCGTTCGTCAGTCCAAGGACGATACGGCTGCGGATTGCGTCGCGCACGCCAATGCCGCGCGATACCGATACTCTAATGCTGGTCGGGCCGGTCCCGCGCGACAATTCGTGGAAGGTCGAGGAAGACAAGGACACCGTTACCTATAGGAGCGCGTATGGCCAGGTGCGGCTGGTCAAAAACCCCTGGCGGCTGGAATTCCTCGATAGCTCCGGCAAGATGCTGACTCGCACGATGAATATCGGGGACACAACCAAGTCCTTTTCCCAACCGGTACCCTTCTCGTTCGTTCGGCGAGCGATAGACCTTGGCCGCAGCATGGCGGCAAGCTTTCAGCTTTCACCCGAAGAAAAGATATTTGGATGCGGCGAATCCTTTACCAGGCTCAATAAGCGGGGCCAGAAAGTAGTCCTGTTCACAAGAGACGCAATGGGCGTACAGACCGGGCGAATGTACAAGCCGATTCCATTCTTCATGAGCAGTAACGGATACGGGATGTTCGTTCATACCAGTGCCCCGGTGACCTTTGACTTTGGCCAGGCATTCGATGAATCGACAGTGATATACAGCGGAGACGAGTTCCTGGACCTGTTCGTGTTTCTTGGAAATCCTAAAGAGATACTCTCTGAATATACCGGGCTGACCGGCCGCAGCCCTGTTCCACCGCTGTGGTCGTTCGGCCTCTGGATGAGCCGGATAACCTACAACTCCGAGGACCAGGTCCGGGACGTAGCGGCCAAACTCCGCCGATATCGAATCCCGTCCGACGTCATTCATCTTGATACGGGCTGGTTTGAAACGGATTGGCGCAGCAATTATCAGTTCTCAAAGACGCGATTCCGCGATCCCGCGAAAATGATTTCGGATCTGCGCCAGCAAGGCTTTCACATCAGCTTATGGCAATTACCCTACTTCACCAGCAAGAACGAGCTCTATCAAAAGGCAGTAGAGTCAGGTTACACAGTCAGAAACGAGGCAGGGACACTGCCCTACGATGACGTGATTCTGGACTTCAGCAACCCGGAAGCCGTGAAGTGGTATCAAGGCCTGCTTGCCGGCCTGCTGAAGATGGGCGTCGGCGCAATCAAGGTCGACTTTGGCGAAGGAGCGCCGGTTGGCGGTCAATATGCATCGGGCCGTGCGGGGTTCTACGAGCACAACCTCTATCCGCTGCGATACAACAAAGCGGTCGCCGAAATCACCAGGCAGGTGACGGGCGACTCAATAATCTGGGCCAGAAGCGCGTGGGCCGGCAGTCAGCGGTACCCACTCCATTGGGGCGGGGATGCCGAGAATACTGATTCAGCGATGGCGGCGACACTCCGGGCGGGACTCTCATTTGGCCTTTCAGGATTCACCTATTGGAGCCACGATGCGGGCGGCTTTGTTAAGCGGGCACCTCGCGACCTGTACCGCAGGTGGCTGGCATTCGGAGTCCTGACTTCACACACGCGCTGCCACGGCGCGCCGCCGCGAGAGCCGTGGGAATACGACGAGGCGATGGTTGAGGACTTCAGGCGGGCAGTAGAGTTGAAATACTCGCTGATGCCCTATATCTACGCCCAGGCCGTTGACTCGTCTGCGCGCGGCTACCCTATGCTGCGATCCCTCTTTTTGGAGTATCCCGATGATCCGGGCTCATGGTTGATTGACGACGAATACATGTTCGGTTCGGACCTGCTGGTAGCACCTATGGTAGAGGAAGCGGCTGAGCGCAATGTGTATCTTCCGCCGGGCGCGTGGATCGATTACCAGACCGGCAGGGTTTATCGCGGCGGGTGGCAGCGGATTGCACCAGGACAGATTCCAGTGATTCTACTGGTCAAGGATCATTCGGCAATTCCGCACATCAAGATCGCTCAAAGCACAGCGGAGATGGATTGGAAGAACATCGAGGTGCGTGTCTTCAGCAGCGATACATCGGCGGCTCGGGGGCTGTTCTGCCTGCCGCAAGGCAAATTGGAGTCGATCAATCTGGAATCAAACGGCAAGAGCTATAGTCTGAAGAACGATACGGAGCGGGGAGAGGTTAACTGGCACATCAGCTCAGCGCATTAGCTGGTTCTTGCGACCTGTATGAGTGCGCGAGTAACCGCTTCCTTCCTGGTGCTGGGTGACCCACCCTTCGCGCTTCTTGAATTGGTCATCATCGATCGCGAGATTGGTTGGCATAGTTACCTCTGCCGACACCTTAATGTGAACTCAAGCGCGGCGACCGATGGTATCGGCTCGATCGATGTAGCACGGTGGTAGGTTGGAATTGAACGCTCCACCAGCTCCCGCTCTGGGATTCCGGGAAAGGAGCAACCGCCTGATTCCAGGTTGGAATTGAACAATCTACCCGCTCCCGCTGGTGGGATTTGAATCGTGTTGGATTTGAGGACTATAGGACATCGCGATTTCTACTGGCGAAGAGCGTCCATTGGTCTTCCCGCTGCGGCCTTGTGCGCCGGACGCCAGCAGGCAACCAGCGCAGCCATCGCCACCGCAATTGCCATAATAGAGTAAGTGAGCGGGTCCACAGGCTTCACCCCAAAGAGCAGGTCTGCCAGGTACCCGGAAAGAGACAAGGAAGCCGCTACTCCCACGGCGAGTCCGAACACGGCAAGCGCCAACCCTTCCATCAACACCACTCTCAGGATGTCGGCAGAACTGGCTCCGAGTGCCATTCGCACGCCGATCTCATGCTTTCGCTGACCCACAGAATACGATACTACTCCATAAACGCCAACCGTCGCCAAGACCAGAGACAGCGCTGCAAAGATGCCCGCGAGAATTGCTATGAATCTCGTCGGCCCCATGGCCATCGCCACATATTCCTGCATCGGGCGCAACTTGGATAGAGCCAGTGTATTATCTAACTGGTTGAGCTCATATCGCACCTGACCAGCCAGCATAGCCGGATCGCCGCCAGTGCGCACGACAAAGCTCAGATGCTCTCGCGAGCTTTGCTGATAGGGAATGTAGATCTGGCCTCGCCCTGGCCTCAGCAGGCTGTGGCTCTTGATGTGAGCCACCACCCCAACGACTTCGGCCCAAGCGTGAACAAAGCTGCCGTCAAGGTATTGCTCGATGTCCAGTCTCTTGCCAAGCGCCGATTGGCCGGGCCACGTCACGTTCGCCATTACATCGTCCACAATAACGACGCTCCTGCTCGATTTGAGATCCATGCTGCTGAAACCGCGTCCCTCGAGGAGCCGGGCGCCAATGGCCTGTAGATAGCCAGGAGTGGTGGCGCGATAATCAGCCAGAAGGTTGCGTTTCTCGTCCTCGGCAACACCTTCGGGGGCATAGGGGCTGTACCAGTTTGGATAGTCGTCAAAAGGCAGGTGCGATATGGCGCCGACGGACTCAACGCCAGGAAGTGACAACAACCTTTGCTCATACTGGTCCACGAAAGCAGCGCGTTCGACACTCTGCCATCCGCGGGGGCTGATTTCAAACGTTAAGACATGATCCGGGTCGAAGCCCGGGCTAATGGTGTGAAGCTGCATCAGGCTCCGAATCATCAGACCTGACCCGATCAACAGAACAAACCCGAGCGCGATTTCCGCGGCTATTAGCAAACGGCGCATCCGGTTCCTGGACGGGCCAGTCGATACCCGCCCGGACTCTCTCAGGGATTCAATCAGGTTTGATCTTCCTGTCTCGAGCACAGGCGCCATTCCGGCAAGTAATCCCGAGCCTATGGATACAACGACTACGAAGACAAGAATAACCGGATCGAGATCGATTCTGCCGACGCGGGCGAGGCTTGCCGGGCGAATCCGCATGAGAAGCTTTAGTCCCGCCCATCCGAGACCAAGGCCCAGCCCGCCGCCGACACAGCAGATCAGCATGCTTTCAATCATGAGCTGGCGCGCGACTCGCCACTTAGAAGCACCCAATACTACCCTCAATGCGATTTCTCTGTAGCGCGTATTGGCGCGGGCCAGCAAGAGATTTGCGACATTAAAGCAACAAATCAACAATACAAGACCGGCTCCAAAGAACAGGACGACGAGCGCGGGCTTTATGTCGCTCACAACATCTCTGTGGAGCTGGACCACCTGGAGTTGGAGATTCTCGTTACGGTAATCAGGAAACAGGCTCCGCAACCGCTCGGCCATGGAGTCTGCTTCCTGCTGGCCCTGTTCGATGGTTGCCGCCGGCCTGAGCCGTCCGAGGAGTCTTATGTAATAGGTACTGGAGTCCGTGTAGACCGACCTGTCAAAAAGTGTCCACGCCTGAATATCGGACGGAACATTAGAATCCGGCGGAAACGTCAGAGCAAAATCCGTGGGCAAGATTCCTATCACTCGGAAAGCGCCCTCATCAGCCGGCACCGTTTTCCCGACGATGTTCGGATCACCGCCGTAGCGGCGCCGCCAGATGCCGTTGCTGAGTATCACCGACCTCTCTCCGGCTGATTCATCTTGACGGTTGAAGTCGCGGCCGAGCGAAGGCTTAACGCCAAGGACCGAGAAGAAATTAGTGCTGACGAGGGCAACCTTGACCTGTTCGGGCTCCTGATCGCCGGTAAACGTTCCGCTCCCGACCCATATGCCGGCAACGTCCTCAAACACGCGGCAGCCATCGCGAATCTGCTGGAGCGCCGCCCCGGTCGCTGGAGCCCTAGGGGCGCCCATCTTTTGGAGATTCGACCAGATCAGTGCAAGTTGCTGCGGGCGTGGATAGGGCAGGGGCCGCAGCAGGGCAGAGTAAACCACACTGAATATGGCAGTGTTAGCTCCGATCCCGAGCATCATGATTGTCGCGACCAAGAGCGCAAAGCCTCGCTCTCTTAGCAACGCGCGCACGCCGTACCGAACGTCCTGGACGAGTCTATCCAATGCCGTGCCCCGCCGGATTTCGCGGCCTGCTTCGCTTGTTCGAAGCAGGCTACCAAAGCGCCGTGCAGCGATCCTTTCAGCTTCCCCTGCTGACAGCCCGGAATCAATATACTCACTGGTCCTCATGTCGAGATGGAACGCAAACTCCTCTTCTATCTCGATTTCAGTGCTGCGGCGTGTGAACGTCGAATAGATTCGCAGCAGGCAAGCTCTCAACCACCAAAACATGGGAACTCCTGGCTAGGCAGTCTGCATAATCTTGCTGATCGCTTCAGAGAGGCTGATCCAGGCCTCGGACTCCGCGTTCAGTTGTTTGCGGCCGGGAGCGGTTAACCGGTAGTATCTGGCCTTGCGGTTGTTTTCGGACCTGCCCCACTTGGAGGCAATCCAGCCCTTCCGCTCCATTCGATAAAGGGCGGGATAGAGCGTGCCTTCCTCAAGCTGGAGGGCATCATCGGTTCTTTCCTGAATGGCTCGCGCTATCGCATAACCATGCATGGCTCCGCCGGTCAGGGTCTTCAGGATCAGCATATCGAGGGTGCCCTGCATCAAGTCGATTTTGGCCATGATTCGCTCAGCTCCTTAGTGTGTCTAAGGGACTCACCAGCCGAAATCATGGCCGCAATACCCTTAGAATGTCAAGGGGACACGCGATGCGCAGGCCGCCTTGTGTCTTTAAGAAATCTCAGCCGCTACTGGCATTTGAACTAATGAGGGTGGCTCGAATCAGAAATGCAAGAGTTGTTCTGTCTTGTTTATCAACATCCCCTTCGAGCTGAGGGATGACCCCGCCAGAGCGCCGTGGGCGCGGCCAATCGACGACCCAGCGGAGGCATTTTGAATGCCTGCATCAAAGCAGCGCTTTGATCTCGTTCTCGAAAAAGGACTCAGGTTGGTAACCGACGTGCCTGCTCACTATTCTTCCTTGTCTGTCGATTATGTAAGTAGTTGGAATGCCTTCCCTGGTATCGTAACCCTGCATTGCCTGGCCATTGTTGATCATGAAGACAGTGTAATTTATCCCTAGCTGTTTCATAAACGGTGCCACGGCCTCTGGCCGGCCCGGGCCGGTCACCCGGTCGAGCGAGGCCCCTACAATTTCCAGGCCCCGGTCGCGGTACTTGTTTTGGAGCGAGACAAATCCGGGTATTTCCATCCGGCACGGACCGCACCAGGTTGCCCAGAAATCCAATATGACGACCTTGCCCTGAAATGCGGCCAGGCTCTGGCTGACGCTTTCGGTGGGGACGGGCTCAGTCGGCGCGACATAAGGCTGCGTCGCGTGCTTTCCTCCCTTTAAAAAGGTCTTGGCGCCCACTATCACAGCAGCTAGAACGACTACGGCCATAATAAAGACCGGCAGCTTTCGCAAACCCTTTTTGCGTTTGCTCGCCATCACTGTTCCTCCTCGATCTCGCGATCAGAGTCTCCCTCAAACTCCTCGACAACTCGTCCCCGTACGTCAATGGGCAACACCAGGTGCTTCGACTCGATGCCATTCTCCTTGAAGCCGCCCGAGATCGCCCCAGCGATGCGATCGAAGTCGCCGGTCGCCAGCGCTACCACTGTCGGCCCTGACCCGCTCAGAGCCAGGCCCAGGTATCCCGGTGAAGCGGCCAGCTCCTGCTCACCCATTTCGAGAATCCGGTCGAGTCCTGGTACAAGGCCTGCCCGATACGACTGGTGGAGCCGGTCCCTCATTGCCTCGCCCATTAGATCCAGCCTGCCAGCCGCAACCGCGGCGACCATCAGCGACGACCGCTGTATGTTGAATACGGCGTCGCGGTACGCGATGTTGTCGGGCAACACTGCTCTGGCTTGTTCGGTCCGCACCTTGAAATCCGGCGTCACGACAACAGCATGGACTTGCTCGGGCCAACTGATCTTTTCAGCCAAGACACGGCCGTCTGCAGTGACACAGCTTACCACAAACGAGCCGAGCAGCGCAGCCGATATGTTGTCGCTGTGGCCCTCGATTTGGGTCGCGTACGCAAGGATCTTGTCAGACTCGAGCCTCACACCGCTGACAGCCTCGAATACCGATATACCGGCGATAATCGCCGCTCCGGAAGAGCCAAGGCCACGGGCTAATGGGATGTCATTCTCGACCAGTATCCGGGCGGGCTTGAGCTCGATCTCTTCAGCGGCGGAGGCATAGCGCATGGCCCTGAAGATCAAGTTGTCTTCGGTGACGTCGCGTAGCGACTGGGCGCCTTCGCCTTTGAATACAAAGGATCCGTACTGATTCTCGGTCCAGTCGACGTGTACAGTCAGATAGAGTCGCAATGCGAGGCCAAGCGAATCAAATCCCGAACCTAGGTTCGATGTGGATGCGGGCACTCTGATTGTGATCAATTGTTACTTCGGCGGGTTCTCGGTGCCTCCTCAAGGCAGGTCACAGCCGCTTTTTCCTTTCCCGCGCTCGCGCGCTCGTGATGAAATGATCTTGCTTCTCCTTCACTCTGTGAGGGTGCGCTCCCGACTTTCTGCGCTCCACGATAATTCTGCAGACTACCAGGGCCAGCAGGCGGTGAGCGAACCGGGCCTCCCTCTGCATCGTCGGTTTGACCAGGATCCGAACGGTCGTTTGCGTTCGTTGCTTGACATCGTATCTATAGACAAGCAACGTCGACAAATAGAAGGCCTTATGCAACTCCAGCAGCGCTTCATGTCTGAGCCTGTTATCCCAGGATCGTGTCAGGCAAAAGTTATCCCCTTCGGCCATCTCCACCCTCAAATCTTCTTGACGCGTGTTTCCCCGGGAGCGTTCGATGAGCAAGGACTCAGACCCCCCCTCGGAAATGATTCTTATGCGCTTCGCCAGGGCCCCAATGTTGATATCGTACCTGATTCCCTCCGCTTCATAGACGGCCCGCCGCATTCCGTACCATTTCAGCCTTGCCAGTGTCTTTCCGTTGTGAACGAAGACATGGCGGATGCGACTGTACCCCTCGCGCCGGACCAGGATCTCGCCTTCACTTACGAAATCCCGTTCGTACGGTTCGCCGGCGGCCGCCCTCAGGATCTCAGCGCCCTTCTGCATTGGTTCCTATTCCTCTTGATTCAAATTAAGTCCGTCACCCTGGACAATCAAAACCCAATGTCGAGTTCAAAACGGCTGAACGATACAGAGGTGGCGAGTTTTGCATAACTTGCTGGTCACTCCGTTTGTGACCGCCTTAGGAATTCAGGATTTCACGCGCCGATGTATCTGGCGTAAAGCGTGCGGGCGGTCGCCACATCCCCCGTGCCGCGAATTATGCTCCGCGCATCTTGAAATACCGTGATGTCGTATCCTTCGATATGGAAACGCAGCAGGTATTCATTGAACGAAACATCGCCCAGCGGCTCCAGCCGCCGAGCGAGCTCGCCAAAGTCGATACCGCCCAATCGCGCACTGGTTACCTGCACCGCGTTTCGCCCGCATAGCGTCGTAGCGGCCGGCCGCCCCATTCCGCGCAGGTATTCATAGTTCCCGCGACAAGCATGACAGTCTTGCCCTGGTCCCCGGCCCGACAGGTCTATCCTGTTGTACTGGAAATTCCACAGATCGACCCTGATGAGTGACCGGTGCAGAGCCGCGGCGTCGCCAACCAGAATCTTCATCGCCTCGGCCGATTGTATTGATCCAATGACCCCGATTATGGGTGCGATTACTCCGGCCGTATCACAGGTCGGTCCCGAACCGGGCGGCGGCATCTCCTCCAGCACACATCGCAGGCAGGGACCGGCACCGGGAACGACCGTCATCGTCAATCCATAAGAACCGACCGCTGCCCCATATATCCACGGAATCCCGGCCTTCATGGCCGCATCGTTGATCAAGAACCTGATTTCGAAATTGTCCGTGCCGTCCAGGATCACGTCGGCACCCTGGATCAAATCCTCGATATTATCGCTGCCTGCATCTACGACTACGGGCTCAACATCAATTGAAGAATTGATGCGATTTACGCGACGGGCAGCGGCGACAGCCTTGGGCAGTCGTTGCTGTGCATCCGATTCCTCGAACATCAGCTGGCGCTGGAGATTAGATTGTTCGACGAAGTCGCGGTCGACAAGCTTGAGGCGGCCCAGCCCGGCGCGCGCCAGGGCCTCGATGTGAATCCCTCCCAGTGCGCCGCATCCAATGATAACGGCCGCCGATTTGCCCAGGCGGTCCTGGCCTCGGTGCCCGATCGGATCGAACAACACCTGCCGTGAATATCTATCGTTGTTCTGCAGCATAGTCGCAGCGGTCCTGGCCCTCACGATACCCCCGGAGTTCTATTGTACATCAATATCGCAGCCCCGTGAACGAGGGTTGTTCAGTCACTGCTCGCTATTGCTAACATATTAAAGCATCATATATATTTAGCGGAAGCAAGACCTGTGCGCCGCGCAAAGATAGATTTTGTGGCGCCATCATAATAGTACTATGAGTGATGAAAAAGTGGTGGCGACCAATCGAGAGGCTTACCACAATTATTTTGTTCTCGAAACGCACGAATGCGGCATTGTCCTCACCGGAACCGAAGTGAAATCGGTCAGAGAGGGCCGGTGCAACCTGAAAGACAGCTACGGAACCGTACGTGGTGGAGAAGTCTGGCTCATGAATGCCCATATCAGTCCTTATAGCCATGGGAACCGCTCAAACCATGAGCCCACCCGCACCAGAAAGCTCCTGTTGCACAGGTCTGAGATCGACAGGCTTTCGAGCCGGGCACAGGAGAAGGGCCTTACCATTGTTCCTACCAGGATGTACCTCAAGAAGGGACGTATCAAGGTCGAATTGGCTCTAGCCAAGGGCAAGAAGCTTTATGACAAACGGGAGACTGAACGCCGGCGAGAAACCGATCGCGAAGTCCGAGCTATGATAAAGGAGCGGAGCCGTTGAATAATCAGGAAGCCTTGCAATTCTCAGAGTGCGTCACTCAAAGAATCTGTTTGGCCGGCCCCTGGACCTGTAGCCGGACGCGGGCGAGCAGGCGTCAGTGGAATTCCGGGAATTGAAGTCACCACAGTAATAAACACGGAGGAATTGATGGAGATCAAGGCGGAGGTTCGGGAATTCTATGATATAGACGTCGAAGCGCTGGTCATAGCGATTTTCGAAGGCGAAAATACCGATCAGGGCTTTCTCAAGGAACTCGACGAGCGGTCAGGCAAATTGCTTGGCCAGATCATCGGCTCCGAGGAAATGCGTGGACGGCCCTCTGACATCGTTTTCCTTCATCAGCCAGGCAACATCCGATCAAAACGCCTGCTGCTCGTTGGTGCCGGCAAGGCAGCCAGTTTCTCGGTCGATTCTGTCTCCAGATACGCGGGGACCGCCGCGCGATTCCTTCGATCAAAAGGCGTGCGGTCCATGGCACTTGTCCGCCGCTCGAACCTGGACCTCGCGTCCGGCGCACAGGCCGCCGTCGAAGGCGTCTTGATGGGACTGTTTGAGCCCGACCAGTACAAGACCAGCGAACGAGAAGATCGCCAGATCGATCGGCTCGTCCTCGTAGCTTCGGAAGCAGCCTCCGAAGACATTATTAACCGGGCCATCAGCCGCGGCCGAATCATAGGAGAAGCGGTCAATTTTGCGCGCGGCCTTTCAAACGAACCCAGCTGCATTCTCACGCCGTCGGAGCTCGCAAACCGCGCACACCAGACCGCTGAGCAGTTCGGGCTCGCCATAGACGTCCTTGACGAAGCGAAGATGAAGGAGCTCGGAATGGGGGCTCTGCTGGGCGTCTCTCGCGGGTCGGATGAGCCGTGTAAACTCGTAGTATTGCGCTACAACGGGGCTCCGGGCGGCGCAACTGCCGAACCGGTCGCCATTGTAGGCAAGGGCATCACATTTGACTCCGGCGGCATTTCCATCAAACCGGCAGACGGCATGGAAAGAATGAAATACGATATGTCCGGAGCCGCCGCCACCCTCGCGGTTATGAGGGCCATCGCGCAGCTCAAGCCATCCGTCAACATAATCGGGCTCATGCCAACCAGCGAGAACATGCCCTCGGGACATGCCTACAAACCGGGCGACGTCCTGCGTGCAATGAGCGGCAAGACCATCGAGGTGATCAACACCGACGCCGAAGGCAGGCTGATTCTCGCGGACGCAATCAGCTACGCCAGGAAGCTTGGCGCTACCAGGATCATCGATCTCGCCACATTGACCGGTGCGGTCTCGATCGCTCTGGGTTCAGTGTATGCCGCCATCCTGGGAAATGACCAGATCCTTATAGATGAGGTGCGAAAAGCAGCAGACGCGGCCGGGGAACGGATCTGGCAGTTGCCAATGGACGAGCCTTATCGTGACTTGATTAAGAGCGATATAGCAGACATTAAGAATTCCGGCGGGCGATACGCCGGCACAATCACTGCGGCTTACTTCCTTCGCGAATTCGCCGAAAGCACACCCTGGGCGCACCTCGACATCGCCGGAACTGCCTGGGAGAGCGACAAGAAGCCGCACACCGCCAAAGGCCCCACTGGGATGGCAATTCGCACCCTGATCAAGTTCGTATGCGGGGAAAGCAAGAACTAGCTGATCGAGATATGCCTCACCGGAGTTGGCCGGAGCAGGCTGCTGGTGAACAGACCTCCAGCTGTCTCACATCGCCTGAACTGCAAAATCAGCCGCTCCTTGTGATCAGATGATCTTTACCAGGTCCCAACAGTTGGGAGCGATTGCCTTGCTAGCGCTGCTCTTAGCAGTTGCTCTGTACAGGTCATGTTGATTGAATGATCGCACTGGGGGCGGTTTACGAGACCCTTGATTGCGCTCCCGCAGAAATCGGGGTCGTCGGGTGCTATCGAGAGGTGCCCCCTCCGGGGTCGGTGCATGGCAACCTCCGGTGCAGGCTACCTCACTACCGGTAGCGTAAGAGGCTTAACGAATTTCACACGGAACAAGGTGCCAGGCGTCAGGCGGACGTCGTCCCCTTTCGTCATTAGGACGCCGCCCAGCATCCCGCCCGCAATGGCTCCCCCTCCGGCGCCGAGGACTCCAGGGCCCGCGCCAGCGCCCCTTCCGATCAAGATTACCGATCCGGCGCCAAGGCTGCCCAGCCTGCCACCGCGCTCGACGTTTCGCAATGTCGCATCGCCGTTGTGGCCGCCCTTGACCTGACCCTCATTGTCGGCTTTTAGCTTCTGGTCTTTGCTCCAATCGTCTATGGCCGTCAGCATCAAGGACACTGGTTCCTCTCCCCACGGCACCACGACGCGATCAAACACTATGGTCATTTGGGAGCTTTGCTCCATTCTTCCGGCTGGTTTAACCTGTGTGACTCTTCCCAGGAATTCGGCGCCACGCGGCAGCACAAGCTGGCCATCAGCGTAAGCGGGTTCCTTGAGCTCGGCGGCGAAAGTGTCACCCACCTCGTTGAGCCGGGAACTCAAATGATCCTTCAATACAAGCTGGACTGCGGTTCCCTGCTGGATCGTTGCCTCTTGGGCAGCCTGGGAAAGCGCATTGGCCGTGGCACAGAGAATGAGTGCGCAAAGAGCTGGAGCAATCCCCAAATTCCTTATTTTCATGCCTCTTGATGACCTCCTGTCGGAAAGCCGGGACGCCGGGAAACCGGGAAAGCAGCCACTTGACCAATTTTATCAGATGGCGGATCCCTAGACGCAACCGGCTCGAAACAAGTTATGGGAGAATGGTGGTTTTCCAAGCTGAGGCGGACCCGTGTGGCAGCCGCCTAACAGAGGATGCCAGTGGGACAGGGTTAGTTGCCTCTCAATATGGCGGCAAATTAGTATGGCGCAACGGAATCCTTTCTGGCGTATAATATCGAGGAGGCATAAAATACCGCGACCGGGTAGCCGGTTGATCAGGGACTCGGATTTGTCGGGTATTGAAAAGGCAAGTATCTATACGTTGGTAGCATAACTGGTAGCTATAACTGGTAGCAATGACTGGCGGCTATAGGATGTGGCCCAAGCGCAAAAGCAAGAGCGAACCAGACGCCTTTGACCTCCTGGCCTCAACTGATGCAGTGGTCGCATTAATGGACCAGAGCGACCTCAATGAATGCTGGCGCCTGGATCAGAGATGCTTCTCTGACGGAGAAGCTTACGATCGCGAGACTTTTCGCTACCTGCTTTCCCACGGACAATCGGTCTGTTACAAAACACTGGCACCCTCGGGCGAAATGATCGCCTTCGTGGTCGGCATGATGGAACCTGACGGCACCGGCCATGTTGTCGCCCTTGGCGTGGGACCCGACTATAGGCGAAGAGGCTATGGACGCCGCCTCATGGCAGCAGTCGAACAAGGCTTTTTCGATAGGGGCGCTCGCAGCGTGCGCCTCGAGGTTCGCACATCAAATGAAGCCGCCCAGAAGCTATACTTCGAGCTGGGGTACAAGATCATTCGCCGCATGTCCCGGTACTACACCAGTGGTGACGACGGCTACTTGATGCTGAAAAAGCTGACCTGAAACCCGGCCGGTTCCCATCACCATCCCCGAGGGATTCCGGCGATCCCGCATCAACTCTCTCCCTTCAGCTCACAATCCCGGCGACGTCACTCTAGTCTTGTTCGACCACTTCTTCGGGTTCCGGTTCAGGGCCTATTCCCTCCTCCAGTACAGGCTCCCTCGCCGGCATGAAGCTTATCAAGACCGGGACAATCAGCAGGATCAAGACTGGCGCCAGTAGCATGCCGCCGACTATCACGGTGGCCAGCGGCCTCTGTGTCTCGGAACCGATCCCTCTTGAAATAGCGGCGGGGACGAGCCCAATGCAAGCGGACATGCACATCATAAGGACGGGCCGCATTCGGACCTCTGCCGCTCTAAGCAGGGCCTCGTTCCGCGGATATCCGGTCCTGCGAAGCTGGTTGTAGTAGCTCAGCAGTATTATTCCGGCCATTACGGCCACGCCAAACAGCGATATGAAACCAACGGCCGCCGATACGCTGAAGTTGATTCCAGCTACGAACAGGGCAAGGACTCCGCCAATCAAGGCAAATGGTATACTGGCTATTACCAGCAAGCTGTCGCGAACCGAATTGAAAGTGCTGTACAGAAGAATGATGATCAGCAGGATGCTGATCGGTATTATGTAGGCGAGTCTCTCCTCGGCATCTTTGAGCTCGCCGAATTCGCCGCTCCACTCCGTGTGATACCCCTGTGGGAGCTTCACCATCGATTCGACCTTGGACTTTGCCTCCGCGACTGTGCTGCCCAGGTCGCGCCCTCGGACGCTGAACTTGATCGGAATATACCGCTCATTGTTCTCACGATAGATGTAAGACGCGCCGGAGGTTCGTTCGATATCGCTAAGCTGGTCGAGCGGGACCATCGCTCCGCCTGGCGCCGGCACCGGAATGGCCTTGATCCGGTCCAAGTTTTCCCGATATTCGGGCAAAAGCCTGACCACCAGCGGGAAATGCCGTTCCCCCTCGAACACCTCAGTTACCGACTGCCCGCCGATTGCCGCCTGAACGATTGCGTTTACATCACCCGACGCAATTCCGTACCTGGCGGCACGATCACGGTCCACCTTAATAAGTATGTTAGGCTGCCCCAGTTCGGCGAAGACTCCAGTATCCTCGATGCCCCTTACGGTCTCCAGTTGCGCCTTGATCTCGCTGGCCTTTTTCTCTAACGCCTGGAGGTCTGTTCCGAAGAGCTTTACCGAATTCTCTCCCTTAACGCCGGAGACTGCTTCTTCCACGTTGTCCTGGATCGTTTGGGAGAAGTTGAAATCGACGCCAACAAAGTTCTTATCGAGCTGCTCTTTCATCTCACGAATCAGCTTCTCCTTCGTCGTGCCCTGGGGCCACTCCTCGATAGGCTTCAAAGGAACGAAAAACTCCGCATTGAAGAAACCAGTCGGGTCGGTGCCGTCATCGGGCCTGCCATGCTGGCTCACGACCGTGATTACCTCTGGAAACGAATCCATCACGGCGCGCATTCTTGAGACGTCCTTGCGGCCCGCTTCCAGCGAGATCGTCGGCGGTAGCGTCGCCCGAATCCACAGGTTGCCTTCTTCCAGTTTCGGCAGAAACTCGGTTCCCAACAGCGGCACCAGGGCGATTGTGAACAGCAGCAACAGGGCCGCGGCCCCCAGTGTGATGTAGCGGTAGTTGAGGGAACGCTTCAACAGAAACAGATAACTGGCCTTGATCTTTCTTACTATGAAAGGCTCCTTTTCGCGAACCGCATTGGGCAGCAGGAATGAGGACAACACGGGCGCGACCGTGAACGTGGCAATCAGCGCCCCTACCATCGCATATCCATAGGTCTTTGCCATCGGAGCGAATATTTGGCCCTCAACACCCTGCATCGTGAACAGCGGAATGAACGCCGCTATTATGATCGCCGTCGAAAAGAAGATCGATTTGTCTACTTCGCTGGCGCCTGCCAGGATGCGGCGCAGCTTGTTCTGGTGGTCGCGCGCTTTTATGCCGCTCAGCTTGCCGGGATGGCCCCTCAGGTGACGAAAGATATTCTCGACCATTATCACCGTCGAGTCGACGATGATGCCGAAGTCGATTGCGCCAAGTGAAAGGAGATTGGCGGAGTCTCCCCTTATATACATGATCAGGATCGCGAAAAACAGCGCCACCGGTATCGAGGCGGAGACGATTATCGCGCTCCTCAGGTCGCCCAGGAAAACAAACTGAATCAGGAACAGCAGCGCGATACCGAAGATCAAATTATGAATGACGGTATGGGTCGTTACCTTAATGAGATCACGACGGTTGTAATACGGCTTGATCTGGACGCCCGCCGGCAACAGGCCCGACCTGTTGATCCTGTTTACAGCCGCCTCTATGCGCTGCAGGACCTCCAGCGTCTTTTCGCCGCGACGCATCAACACGATGCCCTCGACCACGTCGTCATTGTCGTCTCGGCCGGCGACCCCCAATCGTTGAGAATGGTCAATGGAAGAGCTCGCGACGTCCTTGAGCAATACCGGGGCGCCGCCCTGCTGCGTTAGCACAATCTTATTGAGGTCCTCCACGGAACTGACCAGACCAATTCCGCGGACATTCGCCGACTGCTGGCCGATGTCAAGAGTTCTAGCCCCGACGTTTGCATTGCTATTCGAGATCGCTGCCAGAACCTGTGATAACGTCAGATGATAGGCCGTCAGCTTGTTCAGGTCCACGTCCACATGGTATTCCCTGGTCAACCCGCCCCAACCGACTACGTCGATCACTCCCGGTACAGTTCGAAACTGCCGCTCCAGCACCCAGTCTTGAAGCGTCTTGAGGTCGTTCAGGCTGTAACCGGGCGGCCCGACTAGCTGGTATCGGAAGATCTCGCCAACGGCGCTTTCCGGAGAAATTACGGGTTGTACGTTGCCTGGCAGGGTCAGGGTCGACAACCGGTTCAGCACCTGCTGCTGCGAAAAGTAATAATCGGAGTCATATGCGAATTGGACCTTGACGTCCGACAACCCGTACAGCGAGATCGACCTGACGTGTTGAAGGCCCGGCATGCCGGCCATTGCAATTTCTATGGGGATCGTGATGTATCGCTCGATCTCTTCCGCTGATTGTCCTGGACTCTGGGTGATGATTTCCATCATTGGGGGCGAAGGGTCCGGATAAGCCTCGATGTTGAGCCTGTAAAAGGCGAACAACCCGGCTGCAAGAAACAGTATGAGGATAGCCAGCACCATGGTCCTTCGCCGCAGTGAAAAATCGATTATCTTCTTCAGCATGAAATTGATCTCACAGATCCCGGGAACCAGTCCTTAAAGTCCATCCGCACCACAGGTCCGCCACTCTTCCCCTGCGTAGCCGGCGCCCAGCCGAACATAGAGCACCGCGAAACCTGTGGGGCTCGAGACCAGGACAATCGCGTATTCGAGATTGCTAGCGCCCGCGAATAAAAGCGGCCTGCTGCGTGATGGCCCGTTCGAAAGAATTGCGCAGGTCAGATGAGAATGGCAGGAGGTCCGCGCTCAGGATCAAGCAGTGTTGAAGGCAGGGTCTGGTCACAGGCGCGCCAGTCTGAGAAATAAGTCATTCCCCTGAATTGCGCGTGACCAGGGGCGATTGCGCCGTTATATAAGGACACTCTATGAGAGTTTGCCGCCGGGTTTTGCCGCTCGGCAGGACTGTTCTCGCCAAGTCCGTTGCCCCCTATTACGAACGCGGCGGCAAACTGGGCAGACGGTGCTCGTTCGAACCGGCCAAGTCCGTCGTTGAGCCAAACTACTACTTCGCCGGGATCGACGAGATCGGTCCACACCAGATCCACATCTCCATCCTGGTCTACATCGCTTGCCAACAGCGATCCAGATCCTGACGAAGAAGACGAAAATGATAAGACGGATGAACTGTGATCATGGCTGATATAAACGCTGATGCTCTTGTCGGCCCCCGTCCCGGTCACTGTGGCCCGGTCAAGAATTTGATCGCCGTCCACATCAGGGAACGTCGTAGTTTGGACCCGCAAGACCTGGCGGGGCTGATCGGCTGGCTGGCTCGCTATCAAAGGCGGAACAAGGAAGCCAAATATGAGGAGGATACCCAGCCCCAATTGCGTTCCCTTTAACCTGCGCAATATGTACATTAGAAACAGCATATAACAGTACTGATAACCCCTGCAACGATGCGATCCGCCGAAAATGCGCAGCAACTCGATCGCATTGCCGACTTGAGCTCCTGGAATGATAATCCCGGAATTCGCCGACCATTCATCATTTAGCTCACGGTGGGGAGGGCTGTCCGCGCCCCTGGCGTGCCCCAACCGGCGCCATTTGCGGTTCTTAGCTCATGAAGATCGAATCCGAAAAGATCTCTTCAAGAATCATCGGCAACGTTCTGATGAATTGGCTGGCATTTGGCGCCACGATCCTGGCTGGCTTTCTCATGTCGCCCTTTCTAGTTCGACATCTGGGCGATGGCGTCTATGGTGTATGGATACTGCTCGGCTCCTCGTTCGTCGTCTGGGGGTAATAGGCGACGCTCTGGGAACGATGATTCCAATGATCCTGCTCACCGGTGTCGCCCTGGCAGTCTACTTTCGACAGTTCCTTAAGTTGCCCCTGCTCGTCTATCTCCGTCGGTCGTGCGTGGCTCCTGTTGTGATCCAGACCCCTTTTCATCGCCTCCTCTACCTATCATTCGAGCCTTCTGTCTCCCGGCCACTCTAGCTACATTCTTCGCGGAAATCGCAATCGCCTGCTTGCCTTATC
>Ga0126381_100001178_pt1 | contig 28421 bp, 23 predicted proteins | sample PanSoiMetPlot_28_FD_96465 | JGI IMG/M metagenome (GOLD analysis project Ga0126381, IMG submission 96465) | Tropical forest soil microbial communities from Panama - MetaG Plot_28 | ecosystem: Environmental > Terrestrial > Soil > Tropical forest > Bulk soil | place: Panama | collected 2016-02-17
ATCTTATGGCTGCTGCGGTTCCGGATGTCGTGCCAATCGCCGTCGATTTCCAGACATGTGGTCGTGAATGGCGCGTTCGTAAACCCTCAAAATTGCGGCGATAACCCGAGTTTGGTCGTATCGCTGCATAAACGGGCGCCCTGCGAATTCCCGACGGGACGACTGGTCCAGCACGCGCCTCAGGCCTGCAGAAAGGCTGTCTCGATCGTCGTTACAGATTTCGCAGCCTGAGATTCCATCCATGATGTCGCGGACGTCGCCAACGTCTGTGGAAACGACCGGCAGATTGCAGGCCAAGGCTTCCTTGACAGAAGTCGGCGAACCCTCCGATTCCGATGACAAAATCATCACATCGGCGGCACTGTAATACCAGGGCATCTCTTGATTCGGCTTTCCGCCAACAGCCAGGATCTGGATGTCGGGATCGCCGAGCCTTTCGACCGCCGCTTGCGCGAGTTCGTATCTTTTGATTTTTCGCTCCGGATCAAAAGGAAACAGCACCAGTTTCTTGTTTTGAGGAAGTCCGAGTCGTGCCCGCGCGGCGGCGCGGTCCCGCGGGCGGAAAACCTGCATGTCAATGCCGCACGGAATGATCTCGCCCGGAATGCGAGTAAATATTCCCTTGGAAACGACGATAACGGCATCCGCCAGAGAGCATACCGCCTTGCTAACCAGAGGCTGGAACCGGCCAAGGAGTGCGTCGCTGCCATGCAGCGTGATCACCAGCGGCGTATTTTTGCGGAAAAGCGCGGGAACGCCCGACAGACCGTAATGCGCGTGAACAACATCATACCGAGTCTCGCGGGTTCGATTAAAAACATCGAGCGGCGACCTGAGATATTTGAGCCGCGAATGCCGCGCTCCGACCCTGAGTACATCGACTTGGTGGCCCGCCTCCCGCAGGTGCTCGGCTTGATGCCGTACGAACGCTCCGTACCCCGGATTGGAGTCGTCGGGATACATGTTGGTGACGAAGAGCACTTTCAAGGATTTAGTTGTCCTATCGGCAACCGGCGGTGGAATTTCTCGAAAATCGCGAGACTGCATACCTAGGCCCTCGCCGCGCTGCTCGAGATTGCCGACACCGGGTCCCCTATGCATCTCTTACCTGGATCTCACTGCAAGTGCCTCTAAATCGCCGCCTCGGGCAGCGTTGAGGGCACGCTCAAAAACATCCACTGTTTTGTCCACCATCGCACCGAGGGAAAAATGCCTTTCAATGTCTTGGCGGCCAGCCTGGCCCATTCTCCGGGCCTCATCCGGGTGATCCAACAAATAAGCAATCCTGTCAGCCAGTGCTACGTGATCCCCGATCGGCACAAGAAATCCGTTCTCTCCGTGACGAACGATCTCTCGCGATCCGTTGCAGTCGGTAACGACCACCGGCTTCGACATGACCATGTACTCCATGATCGAATTCGAGATTCCTTCGGTAAAAGTGGCCAATACGCCGACTGAAAACGAACGGGTGATCTTCTCAATGTCCTTCCGCCGGCCCAGAAATTGAACCCGCCCGCCCACATCTGCCACTAAGGACTTCATTTCATCAAGCGTCTCGCCGTCTCCAACCGTCACAAACGTTACGTCATCCCGGCGGCTCAACAGGTGCCGGGCGGCCAGCAGAAAGGTTTTGAAGTCCTTGTCCGGACGGAACTCCGCAATCATTCCGATCTGATGGCTGCCGTTCGCGCTGGAAGAGCCATCCGAGACTTGCAGGCCGTCAGCACGAGATAGGTCAAACCCATTGCGAATCACGAAGTCTCTCCCGGAATCGAGCGAAAAACCTCGGCTCTCGAGGCCGGCCATGGAATTTGCGATTCGGAAATCTGACATCGCCAGCAGTGCGCGTTCGGCCTTCCAGCGCAAACTAGGGTTCCGGAACGCATTCCGGATGGAGCCGTTAATCAAAGGCAGTCGGAGCAGCTTGGCGACCGGTAGCGCGTAGGCGGAACTCATCATGCTGTTCGTATGAATCACATCCGGCTGGAACTCTTTGACTAACCGGTAAAATCCACGGATTACCATGGGATCCCAGCGCACGCGGCGGAACAAATACCTCAACGGAACGTTCAGAGCCTTTACATCGGGTTCATAGAATTCCCCCTGGTCCATCGAAATCAGCATGACCTCGATGTCTCGCTGCTTCAAGCCTTTTAGCAATTCGACAAGTTGGCGCTCTTTTCCCCCTAACCGCAGGCTGTCGGTGTAACAAAGAATCTTCATCAGAATTGAATGTCGAGAATCAGTTCCTCAACCTCGGAACCCCCGTTGAGTTGCGATACCGGGAGGAAGCGCCCAGCTTCGCCAAGCCTAAAGATGGTCCCGCGATTCACGCGTTGTTCATCCAGATCGGTTCGACAGACAACGAGCAAGCCATCTTGGGTAAGTTGGTGCGCGAGATTTCGAACCATCCTGATGATCGCGGCATTATCGAAGTATTTGCGGTTCAGAATGTTGGCCGCACGAATCACCTGAAACGCGCCCTCGAGTCCTGACCCTGACAGAAGGTCCCCTTCCCGGACCGTAACTCTTGGGTGGCCCATCAACCGCGGTATGACGAGATTGATGTCCCGGGTAATTGTGGGCATTCCCAGGACTCGCAAGATCTCGCTCGTCCCGTGTTTGCCATACTTCCCGGACCACAACCTGAGAGCCCATTTGATTCGAGTCAGCGGGATGAAGTACTTCAAGAGGTGTTTCTTTCTGGGCGGATTCGGTACAAATTGGCCGTCGATTTCAAACATGAGGGGCCATCTTGTGCGGTCCAGCACGGCATGTAATCGATCACCGAACGAAACTAGCAGGGCATCGATGGTGAGATCCATTCCCGTCATCCAGCAATCGAATCCGGATTCCACGAGCGAATCGACCCATTCGAGAGTGCTCGTTCCGGAAGAGATCGCAACGTCCAATACGTTGAGCGGACTGGCGGCCGGAAGATAATTTGAGACCCAGGTGTTTACATCGTCCAAACGGTGAGAGGAAGTCGTCTTGTAGACCCCGTTCTTGAGCCGCAGAGAGTCAAACAACGAACTCACGAGTGCCTCGGACGCCTGCACGGCCCGGCCCGCGGCCAGCACCTCTGCTACGCGAGAGGTGCAGGGCGTCAGCTGCACCTGAGAGGAAGGGACTGCGTGCAAAAGTTCGCTCATAGTCTAGAACGATAGATGAAGAGTTTGATTCACGGCCGGCACATTCAGGACCAACCCGCCACCGTTCTCAAAGCGCATCGCACTGGGAGCAAGCGTCTCGACAGTATTTCCAGTCTCTCTCTGGACTCGTTTCGGAGCCGCCTGGGTCCGAACGACCAGGGTGACTTCCGGAGTTCCGTATTTCTGAGTGTCGAGAACGCTACGAACCTCGATTGTTCTTGTGTTGTTTTCAGTCTTTGACTGAACGCTAATGCGCTCTCTGGCCTCGCAATAAGCCGCCAGGTCAGCCATGGTCGCTGCCCACAGATTCCCGGCCTCGCGCTCACGCTGGATGATCTTGAGGATTTGCGAGAATTCGTTGCGAAATACTTCGCTCGGATCGGATGGATGAAACCACAGGTGGTAGGCCGCGCCGCGCTCGATGGCGTGAGAAATGAAAAGCTCGGCTTTGTCCCGGTAATGATAGTAGCTGGCGGAGCGGAGGTTCATGCTCTCGTAGATTTTGTAGACTCCGGCGGGGCTTCGCTCGGGATAGGAAAGCCGTATCCTGTCATCACGGTGCCGGACCGCAATGATCCCGTATCGATGGAGCAGGGCGTGGTAGGCATGCCCCATGTTGTTATAGGGATAGACCAGAGACCTTAGCCTGAGGCCTAGTGGTTTCATCACGGCCAGGCAAGCCTCGATCTCCCGCCGCACAAGATCGTCGTCGGATGTTCGAGGCGAGAAATCGATGTGACTGAACGAGTGCGAGCCGACCTCGTGCGCCACCTTCGCTCCCAGTACTTGCTCGATCAGGTCGGGTGCGTACCAAAGCGGGTCACTCTCGAAGTCGGTGCAGGGATCGTGTTTGTACCAATCCCCCTGCCAGCGGCCATTAAAAGGCGGGCGAGGCATGTCGCCATGGGTATGTTTACCTTCACGCGTGCAGGATGTGAGAAACAGGTGACCGACGGTCGCCCAGGTAATGGGAACACCGAACTCGTTCAACACGTCGAGAATGTACGGTACATTCCGACGCTCAGTCGCGCCCAGCTGATCTCGTTCCTCTGCGGCCAGACAACGAAATGCCCAATTCAATTCAAAATCAGCGGAAATTGAGACTGCTGCCCGGCAAGCATTCCAAAACGGCGCGATCTCAACGCCGTCGAAGGCCCTTCTTGGCGCAGTAACGCCCGGCGCGAAGTTTCCCTTCCAGGAAAGGACAGACTTGAGGATTGGTTTCTTGACAAGTTTCATCAGGAAATGCTCGTGAGGTCCGGCCTGTGATACTGTGCATCAACACTTCCGGTCAGAGCGGTAGGACGTGCCGATTTTCTTCGCACCAGGTTCTTCAGAAAGTCCCAAAGCCCGCTCGCCCTTACCAGAAGCTGGTCGAGTCCTGCATCGTCGCTAACGCAGATGCGTTTCAGCTGAAAAGCCGGCGTTGTTCGACAATTAAAGCCAAGGTCCAAGGTCAACGCGCACTGGTATCCGCTGTTTTCCGCCGCTGCGACCTCCCGGGCGGAATAATCTCCGTTCGGATAGGCCAGCGCGTTGATGCGCAGTCCGAATTTATTTTCCAGTTGGATCTTGGAACCAGCGATCTCGTCAAACGCCCGCTGATCGGAACACTGTGGCAGCAGCGGATGGTGCACGGTGTGAGACTGGAAATCCACGACTGACCGCATTTCCTCAATCTCGCTTGCGGACAGAGCCTGACGGTCCGGGTACTCCGATGTTTCGGTGAACCCCATCCCGGCTAGCAACTTGAGGCGTTCTTCATCACGAACGCGTTTCAACCCCTGACGGACGCTGTTCGTCATCTTTGCCTCAAACCAAAAGTGGCGGTTCGTATCCGCCAATCCGCTGCACAGGAAAATTGTGGCAGGTATCTTGTATTTTTCGAAGATCGGCTTCAGCAAGTAGTTGCCTGCATGCCCATCGTCCAAAGTAACAACCAGCGGCTTCGCCGGAAGCTGCTTGTGGGCATTGGTTCTGTAATCAAGGTAGTCTGCCAGGCTAATAATGTTGTAATGCTCTTTCAAGAGTGCGAAGTGTCCTTCGGCAACCTCTGGAGAGAGCTTGTGATAAACCAGAATCGTCACGCGCCGTCTTTGCACCAGTTCACGAATTAAGACAGGCAACCCAGAGATCCGCAATAAAAGAAACGCCGTCTTTTGTCCGGCAGCAGTCACCATTGTGGTTCGAAAGTCCTATCGTCCGGCCATCGCCTGCAGGTGACGCCTTCCCAGCATTCTGAAGGCAAAAGCAGCAACCAAGAAGGCGGTGAAGCCGAGAGCCGTGGGCACTAAGAATCGGATGAGTTTGGTTGCGAATGTTTCTGTCAGGAATTGTCCGCCAATGAAGTGGCCGATCGCGAAGGCACAAATGGTCAGCGCCATGACCACGGTCATCTGCATGCCGAATTTCTTGAGGTGCGTCCAGCCTAACGGGCCAAAGGTGCGATGTAACAGCGCCGACATGATGACCGCCGTCATAATAGATGCGAAGGAGGAAGCGATTGGAAAACCGTAGATGCCGAGCGGCTTCAGAAGTAAAGCCACCGTGCCGGCGTAAAGAACAAAGAAGAAGATCACACTCAGCAAGGGTGTCTTGGTGTCCAGCTTGGCATAAAACGGGGTCTGCGTAATCCCGATCAAGCGAGCAAAAATCACGTACGGCGTGAGTAGTGCGATTAGCATCGCGGTGTGGGCCGCATCTGCGCCCGAGAATTTGCCACGCTGGAACAACAGCACGACCATCGGCTCACCCGTAAAGATGAGCCAGCACGAAATTGGCAACGCCAGGAAGGCGATCAACCGGATCGCATCCAGAACGCTTTTCTTCATTTCCCCGAGTTTCTTCTCGGATGTATAGACGGAAATCAACGGGAGCGAACTGGTCACGATCCCGCCCAGAAGTACACCGGAAATGGCCTCCACGATCCGGCTTGCATAACGAAGCACCGAAAGGCTACCCCCGCCCAGCAGAGAAGCCAGGAAGTTCTCAATGAACATCTTGCTCTCACTCAAAATGTGACCCAGCATTGGATGCCCAAACATCTTGACGATTTCGCGCACCCTCGGGTCGGCGGGTCGCCAGCGAAAATGCCAGATCAGACCATGCTTCTTCGCTGTAATACCCAGCAGCAGCAACTGCAAAACCGCCCCGAATACCATCCCTGCGGCGACCGAATAGATCCCCAGTTTCCGGTGATACAGAGTCACAAAGATGATGGCGGGAAACGACTGCATGAACTTGCTCAATGAAGGCACTAGAAACCGATGCCGCGAGAACAAGAATGACTGCAAGATCGGCGCCATGCCTTGCACAAATGTCAACCAGGCAAGGATGAGGAACAGGCGCACGCCCATATGCATGGCGCTGGCTTGGAACCCAGGCGCCTGAACTCGGATAAGCAGGTGGGCAAATACCGACAGCACCAGAACTCCGCCGCAAAGCATTGCAGCAAAGGCCGTCATCAGCATCGAGACTAGTTCGCCGGCGGCCTCATTCCCTTCGTCCTCCGTGCACCGGGTAAAAGCGGGGATCAGAATCTTGGGAGACTGGATCTCCAGGGCAGATGTGATCAAAGTCGGGATTGCCAACCCCGCAAACAAAGCATCCGTTTCAGAGCCCAGGCCGAAGTGCGCAAGAATCACGGCATCGAGCACCGCTCCGCTGACAATGCCTACTCCCCGCCACACGGTGCTGATGCTAGCGTTCTTGATCAGATATTGGGTGCTCATTCAGGTTGATTAGCGGCGAAGCAGGACGGATAACGTCAACTCGCTCGGCGACCTTTCGATGGCTGGGGAATGCTTGAGCCGATTCCCGTGAACAGAAATGTAAGTGTGTTGAGGGTCGGGTTGAATCGCATGTCGCCTGACATGCCCTCCCAGAGGAGGATGATCACCATCCCAAGAGTAGCAAGCATCAGATTCCGTTCGAAAAGGGACTCCCGACCTAGCGCCCTGTATTTACGGATACAATCTCTCAAAATGAATCCGAAAATCGTCACGTACAATGCAACGCCCGGGAAGCCCAGATCCGCAAACAAACCAAGATAAATGTTGTGGTTGCCGTCGGTGAGATCTTTGGTCAGCTCTTTTTGTGCGGTGTCAAAATACTTCTCCCAGTTGGCTCCGAATTTCCCATAACCAACTCCGGTAAGAAAGTTCGCCATTCCCATTTTGTAGGTCGTCTCGTTATTCGACATCCGGTACTCGATCGTATTTTGCCTTCTTGAGAACAGGGTGTCTCCGGAAAATGAAAACTTGCTGCCCACTCCGGCAAAAAAGGCGACCGCCACCAGGAGGACGATGATTCGCGACGGTGTTCCGAATTTCCCGCCGAATAACGAGGTCAGGACCACAACATAGGCAAAACTGAGCCAGCATCCGCGCGTCAACGTAAAGTAAATGGCAATGATCACGACCAATATCAAGCCGCACAGCAGGATCTTTGTCGAACTCTTGGCAGACGGGAGCACCAGACAAATTGCCAGGTAAACTGCGACCAGCCATTCACCCATCGGATTCGATCCGACCATGGGGCCACGCGCCCGGCCGAATTGAATGCCCACATGTGGGTCGACGATGTAGCGGGGAAAAACCAGAGAGTCGATCCGATAGTGCTCGAAGACTGCTGTGAATGCAAGGTATACCCCCATGCACACTATCGCCCACAAGAGCCAACGCACCTTGGCGGGATCGTACCGACTGCTTCTGGCGACAAGAAAAATTCCAAACGGACAAAAGATTAGATTAAAGAGCGTAATCAGCCACTTGAACCGGAGCTGTCCACCATCTGGGTTGCTGATGATGTAGGAAACGACGCACAGCCCGGCGAACAGGAGCATCGTCCATTCGAGTCCCGACATCGAAACCTTTTGCGCCCGACCGCTCCTCAGTGCCGCAACAAAACCTCCAAAGATGAAGAGAAACAGAATTCGATCTGGCGTAACGGTCGACATGCCAAGGGCGTGGTAGTCGAACATCTGGAGAAACAGAAAACCTGCGATCAGAGCAGAGGGGAGAACGAAGCTCCCGACTCGAGACTGCGGTCGTTCTTCCCCCGCTTCCACCGTCGACGAGGATGCGGAGGCTTGGCTGCGCATCCAGTCCGCGACGGAGGGTTCAGAGGTGTGGGCGTAATCCATAGGACGTGAGAGTGTCTGCTCTGGTAACAACGACTTCATTAAAGATCGCGAAATGAGATCTTAACCCGACCAAGAAAACCGGGGGAAATCAGTTTTGCATTAGGTCAGGGATGGGGGCCGAACACGGCCAGGGTACCGATTGAAGAAAATTTCCGTTTGGCCTCTGCATCCAGCCCCTCGCCAGACTCTTGGCGAGGGGCTGGAGCTAAAGTCAAACTAATTGACAACAGCCACAAGCCCGGTTGGCGCAGCGGGCGCAGTCGCCGATGCCCCCGAACCGAACGCTCCAAAATCCCAGGGAGTTGCCCTGGTATCGTTTAGATAGTCATCAGTGAATATCGAGGCAAGGTCAATCCCGACGCTGGCCACGGGTGACGCCGACTGCAACATGAAACTGCTAGCCGAATATGGACTTGCGGTCGACATAAACAGGGGGTCCACACAGAGTGAATGGGACTCCCCACTTACCGGACAGGTGACCTTAGCATTAAAGTAGTCGTTATAGTCGTGGGTCGAAGCACCCGAGACGCCTCCCGAGGTGCCATCGCAGATGTTGTTCTCCACGTTGGCAACAGCGCTGCCATCCAAGGAAGAAGAACTGAGACTGATGCAGGAGTTCCCGGTGTTGTAGACGGTGTTGTTATAGATACTGATCGGCGTCGTCCAATACGCCAGTGATTGCGCATAATCCGGAGAGGTTAAATAAATTCCATAGTTATTACAGGCGCCGCTTTTGAAGCCATTGACGATGTTGTTCCGGATAATCAGCTGGTCCTGCCTACCGGCAAAGTTGTACCAGGAATCGGCCACTCTGATGCCATTACACAACTTGCTGCCTGGGTCTTCAAAATAATTGCCGTCAATGATGGCCGACGCTTCTGTCACCATGCCCATAGCCCCGCCTTGTCCGGCAGGACTGTCTACCGAGGGCCGATTCGTATTTCCCCTGAACCACAGATCGGCGTGGCCATCCTTGATATCTGTACCGTCACCTTGACCACCCCAATACGCGCAATCTTCGTTGGTGTTGTACAGAATGCGGTGATGGGCACCAGTGTTGCAGTTGGTCCCGCACGTCATTCCGTTCGCCGTGTATTCGGAGTTTCCCGGCCCTCCGGGGGGATCCGATGTTGAGGCACCATCGTATATGCATTCACCGTAAGTTTTGTGAGTCCAGTTGTACTGCATAACTACGTTATCGGGGCCGCCAGCGGTTGATGTGGAAGCATTACAAGGGCCATGCTGGCCAGCTCCAATATAAACACCAGGGCCGATCGTGCCGTTATTAACCGTGTCCTCGTTATACTCAAAGGTCAGATCGTGAATATAGGTCAGTACTGCAATCTGTCCTCCTGAGACGAACTTGAATCCACGGACGTCGAAGTATCCGATGCAGTTGTTCACCGAATTCGGGCCTGAAATCGCAATCCCGGCGCTGACGGTATACTGATGGCCAATCCACGCTCCGTTCGCTGCACATCGGTAACCGACACACGGAGTCAGCGTCACTCCTGGTTTCCAGCTCGTGACAGCGTTATTTACGCCATCGTTCGCATTGACCATTTCCGTCCCGTTCAGAGTCAAAACGTGCGTGGAACCATCTGTGCGGGATAACGACAGAGTACTGCTTTGCGTTTGCGAGGCGCTGAAATATACAGTCACGTTGTTGCTGGCAAGGGCTGAATTGATCGCCGACGAAGCTCCCGAATCATTCATGGATTGCCAAGGTGCCGCCGCGCTTCCGTTCCGGCCCGCGCCGGAAAAGCTCGGGTCAATGTAGAAAGTTGTCTGACTGACAGCTTTGCCGCAAAAGATCGCGAAAACGATCAGAACTGCGGTTCGTGCCAGGTTCGTCGGGTTCGTCATTTTTCACCTTAGCCTTGAGAACCTGCTCGTAAATAAGACTGGGGGAGCAGTGGGAATCAAGTCTAGAAGGTTATGCCGGTTCCGTCGAGGTGCCGTCTGGACATGCCCTGAGAATCGATGATTTTACGACCTAAGGACATGCCCTGAAAGGGCTTGGTCTCAGATTGTGCGTGCGGACTCTGTCCGGTAAACGTCCGGGACTTCATACCCCTGTTGGAGCAAGTAGTCCGCCAGCACTTGCTGCAAAACGGCCTGCTGCTCCACACTGAAATCGGATTCCCACTTGCTATTCTCGCTGCTTACGTACTGTTTTCTGAGCAGTGTCTCAAAGCTAGGATTCCAATCCAGTTCACAAAATTCGGCAATACTTCGAAGCTGTCTAGTCGGTTCTACGCAAAAGGTCTCGTACTTTACTTCAAGGATGTTGATGTTTGGGCAGTTCCGTCGCAGCTCGCTCATTTGATCGATGTGGGCCTTCCACTCGATTCCAGCAAGCGCCACGAAAGAATGGTTGTGCCTCTCCCATTCCTGTTCGTAATGAGCGGGCATACGCTCCGGCCACAGGCTGAATTCTCGCCAGCCCTTCCAGCCGGTCCAAAAGGGGGCTTTCATGCGAGAAGCAGCCACGGCCCTGCCGTCGCGGGTAACGTGAATGAACTTCGCATCGGGAAAGATGGCGTGCAGGAAGCTGATCCGAGGAGCCCCCGTGATCTTGATCAGCATGCGGTTTCTCTTCGCGGTTCGAAGCTCGCCAAATGCTCTCCGTAACGCCCGAGCCGAACGAGTGTCTACGTCAGAAGCGTAGAGATCTCTACATGGATAACCGAATCCGCCGTAGTAATGATCCCAAAAGGGATAGTTCTCAAGCGGCACAAAACGATGCTTTAGATAGATGTTTACGAGCGGGACATCGATCAGGCGCATCAACCATCGGTTGAGGTAAAGCCGCCGTGGAAATTTCGCCACGAACAATGACAACCAGTTCACGCTCGGGTGCTTGGAGAGCAGGGTGTGAATGATCGTCGTCCCGCTGCGTCCCAGGCCGGTGATGAAAATCGGCCGGTCCACCGGCTTGAGAGCTCGGTTCGGCTTGGAATGGGCGGCTTCCACGCTCGATTTTGTGTTGATTCCTAGTGACATGAGTTTAGTACTCCTTGCCCATCCCAAACACTCAGGATTGGCGCCCTGGTGAAGGCAACTCCCCTTCCGGTGCCCTAGAATCGCTGAGAACCACTCGTGGCCAACTCGGAACTGGCGTACTTCTGCAGCGCCGTGATGACAGACTCCACCTGTGTGGTTGTCAGTTGCGGGAACATGGGCAAAGACAGGATCTCGGGCGTCACCCTCTCGGTAACCGGAAAATCGCCGGCTTGATAGTTCAATGCCGCATACGCCTTCTGCAGGTGCAGCGGAATCGGATAGTGGATTCCGGTGCCGATGCCAGCCTCCTTCAGGTGCCCCATCATTGCCTCGCGTTCCGGCACCCGAACCACGTACAGGTGATACACCGGCCTGCTCCACGAGGGCTGGTACGGAGGGTTGATGCCGCAATTTGCGGCTGTGAGCAAGCGGTGGTAGTCGGCGGCGTGGTCCCGGCGCTGGAAATTCCATTTCGCGAGGTGGCCCAACTTCACGTGCAGGATGCCGGCTTGTATCGAGTCGAGCCTGCCGTTATAGCCCTCGATATCGTGGTAGTACTTCTTCGCCTGGCCGTGGTCGCGGATCATTTTTATCTTTCCCGCGAGGGCGGCATCGTTCGTGGTAACGGCTCCGGCCTCTCCACAAGCGCCCAGGTTCTTCCCCGGGTAAAAACTGAATGCTGCGGCGCGCCCGATGGATCCGGCTTTCATCCAGCGACCCTGCTTACGGGAGAAGTATTCCGCGCCATGTGCCTGGCAGGCGTCCTCAATCACGATCAGCCCGTACTGGTCCGCCAGATCCATGATCGGATCCATATCCGCGGTCTGGCCATAGAGATGGACCGGAACCACCGCTCTGACCGGGCGGCCGCTTCGACGGCTCGTCAGTTTCCCGGAGGCGTCAACACTGCACTGGTGCTCCAGATACTCCTTCAACCTCACCGGGTCCATGTTGTAGGTCTGCTCGTCGATGTCGACGAACTCCGGCAAGGCCCCGGCCTGTGAAATCGCCTCGGTCGTCGCGATAAACGTGTTGGACACCGTGACGACGACGTCTCCGGCCTGCACTCCCGAGGCCATCAGGGCGAAACGCAAGGCATCGGTGCCACTGTTCACTCCCACCGCGTATTTGGCATCGCAGAATTCGGCAAAAGCCTTCTCGAAGTCTTCGAGCATCGGACCACCGATAAAGCCTGCGGTTCGCAATGCTTTCTGAAATACCGCCGTCAGTTCCTGCTCAAGTTCAACGTGGGGGGTAACCAGATCGAGAAAAGGAATTCCTGCATGATTGCTCATTTGGTCTCCAATGGTTGTTCGAGATAACGCAGAAGTTTTGCTGGATTGCCAGCGACAATGCTGTTCGGAGGCACGTCTTTGGTGACCACGCTGCCGGCACCCACAATCGCGTTTTCACCAATCGTAATTCTTGAAAGAATGGTCGAGCCTGAACCCACCGAAGCGCCTTGCTTGATAACCGTGCGTTCGACTTTCCAGTCGGCTTCGGTCTGCAGATTGCCGCCCACCGTTGTGGCGCGCGGATAGCTGTCATTGATGAAGGTGACGCTGTGTCCGATGAAGACGTTGTCCTCGATCGCAACTCCCTCGCAAATGAATGTGTGGCTCGAAATCTTGCACCGCCTGCCGACCGAAGCATTCTTCTGAATTTCGACGAACGCTCCGATCTTGGTTTCGTCTCCGACCTCACACCCGTAAAGGTTAATAAACTTCGAAAGCTTCACATCTTTTCCGAGCTTCACATCGTCGGAGATGCACACGTAGGGATTCATTCGTATGAAATCGCCTTTCTATTAGTCCGGGGAGAGCAGAACAACAAGGGTTTAGTCGGCGGTTGCGATGCAACCTTCGCAATCATGGTTTACTCCATGACTGGGCTGCCGCAGCAGTGGTTCGGGGGAGAGCTGGGGGCTCACAGAGTCAAGACGGAATTCCCGATGCGTTGCGGCCAATGCGGTTTGCATATCCTTCTTGGCTACCACGAAAGAAATGTTGCACTCCGAGGCGCCGTGCGCGAAAGCGATCGGATCCACATTCGCCCGGCCCAGGGCGCAGAACGTGCGGCCAACAATTCCCGAGATGCCGCGGATGTTCTTGCCGACCACAGTGACGATGGCAACCGTCGAGTCGATGTTGATGTGCTCCACTTTTTCGTAGGCCAGGTCCTCGGCAAATTCGCGGCGCAGATCCTCGACTGTGCGCCGGGCCATCGCTGACGGCACCACCAAGCAAATGTCATTCTGCGACGATGATTGTGAAATCAGAAGCACATCCGCCCGTAGTTCGCGGGTGGTCGCGAAAGTCCGGCCCAGAACGTCGGGCACCCCGGCAATTCCTGGGCCACCGACGGTAATCAAGGCCGCATCACTGACCGCAGTCAGGGCAGTGACACCATTGATTTCGCTTGCGCCTTGAGGAGTGATCTTCGTTCCCGGCTTTTCCGGCGCGAACGTGTTGCGAATCCAAAGAGGAATGCCACTTTGGGCCAGCGGTCTCAGCGTCTTCGGGTGAAGCACTCTGGCGCCGAAATAAGCGAGCTCGGCGGCTTCACGATAGGAAACTTCGCCAATGGTGCGGGCGCCCGGCACCAGGCGCGGATCGGCGGTCAGGATGCCATCGACATCGGTCCAGATCTCGACTTCATCTGCCGAAATCGCGGCTCCCAGAATGGTTGCAGAAAAGTCCGAACCGCCGCGGCCCAGAGTCGTGAGCACGCCTTCTGAAGTCGACCCGATGAACCCGGTCACGATGGGGACGACTCCGTTGCGAACCAGAGGAAGCAGGCGGGTTTCACAACGCTCACGGGTGAGATCGATCCGCGGATCAGCAGCGCCGTGATTGGAGTCGGTGATGACCAGTTCGGTAGCCTCGACCGGCTCGCCGGCAACTCCATTCCGTTGCAGGGTCGCTGCCACCAGCAGAACGGATAAGCGTTCCCCGAGACTAGAGATGGCATCACGCACTCGCGGCGTTAGCTCCCGGAGGCAGATCGTACCTTTAGAAAAGCGATCCGCCTCTTCGAACAACGCGTCCATCTTCCTGCTAATCCGCTGTTGCTCTTCTACCGAGGGAATCAGAGCTCTTAGCGCAATGTCATGCTGGTGACGCAATTGCTTCAGAATCTCAACGACCCGGTCGGTATTGGCGGCCTCCGCTTGTGAAGCAGCCTCAACCAGCTTATTTGTAACTCCACTCATCGCTGAAACCACAACCACCAGATCGGCTTCTTCGGAAGCCGAGCGGATGATGTCCACGACTCTCTCGATGCAGGTCGCATCGCCCACGGAAGTCCCGCCAAACTTCATAACGCGCAGCCGTCTCGAGATGTCTCTGTTCTCTTTCATTTCACGATGTGCGGGATCGCCAACCATCGCGTGCGGAGTTCTCCCGTTCCCATTTTTTGGCGAATGTGCCGCCAAACGACCATTGTTGGCCCGATTTTGTGAGGCTTCATTCATCTCAGTCACTCCTGCTCGGCGATCCAGGCTGCGGCTTGCGGATCTGCAGCTGGGCGAATTAGGGGAGCGGGGGAAACTGGCATCTTCTGAACGGACTTTAAGGAATCTTGAGACCTGTGTTTCTGGACCTTGCTGATACAGGAACTAACCATTTGCGGCTCTGACCACGGCACATCGTGATACGCAGAGGTCAGGAACGAACTCTCTGGATCCCTCTTCCACTCTTGCGGGAACAGCGCGATCGTATCGCGATCCGTGATCTTGCGCCCGGCAGCAACTTGCTGGCCAGTAATGGCGCCATACAGCGCCGCTGGCAGATCGTGACCGGGACCAAAAGCGAGATGCCCGATCTGAGTCGTTCGGGGGTTAATTTCAATCAGGTAGGCATACCCGGTCTCCTGCTCGAGCATAAAGTCGAGGCCATGAAAACCGGACAGTTTAAGGCGGCGAGCGATCTTCTCGGCGGCGAAGGTCATCTCGGGATGCTCGATGCGACGAATCACGGTCGCGTGGCCCGTCAACGTCATCTTCTGGATCACTTCGAAATGAACGCTGGCGAGGACAGCCCCTTGCCAGCACACAATGGCGCTGGTCGCTTCCCGTCCGGCGACGAAGCTCTGGGCATTGACGACAGGACGTCGACGTAAAACAGACGGCCAGACCAACGTCAGATCCTGATCGAGGAGTGCCCGTTTCGCGGCTCGCGCAAGCAGTGGAGGGGAGTGCAGCCTGCGAAACGAGCTTTCTGCCTCCTCTACCGTATTTACGACTTTTACTCCGTCGCCGCCTGAAGTGCCGTTCGCTTTCAGTACAGTCGGAAAACCGGCATTCGTAATCCAGTTCAGAAGATCGTTCTTGTCCCGAATTACTTCAGTGTGGGGAACGCGAATGCCTTCTTCCCTGGCCAGATCCATGAAAGCATTTCGCGACCGGACCACTGGAAAACTCTCCGCCGCCCCGAGCGAACGTTGGATCAACTCGCAAATAGAGTTCCCATCGCTGCTGCGCTGCTTCTCGCGAGCATAAAGCTCGTGTAGATGCCAGCTGGCGAGGTCATCTCCCGGGATTACCACATCCGGATTGGTCTCACGAATGGCCCGGGCGAATGACGCTACTGGTGAGAGTCCGTTGTAGTGGTGCAAGTGGCGCACCGCTTTGGTCATGACGAAAGGGTGCCCGGGAGGGCAGACTGCATCGAGCACACAACCCGCCTGCGCCAGTGCAATGCCCAATCGTGCTGTCGGGTACCAGCGATCCGTCGTAGCCAGCAGGATCGTAGGGACCTGGCTCGTTGTCCTACGCTGGTCGATCTTTTCGGCTGCTTGATTGACCGCTGTGATGGTCTGACTCATGTGCTTGATGTAAGTTGTGGCTCGAAAACTCAGAGATAAACCAATGCTCCACGCTGACGAATCGATTCGTTCGAGGCTTCCAGCATCTTCACCACACGATAGCCGGCATGGCCGTCGTTCACCGGATTCTCGTCTTTCGTAATACAGTCCACGAAGTACGAGAGCTCATGGGTAAGAGCTTCGGCGCGTTCCAGCCGGGGAGCCCACATATCACCCGACCGGTAGTTGACGAGCAGGTTGTATACGCCCTCACGGTTGGTGACGCTGACGCCTTTGTCGTAAACCTTCACCTGTTCGTCGGCAGCCTGGTCATTCCACACCAGCATCTTTTTCTCGCCGCCAATCAGAGTAGTACGAATCTTCACCGGCGAGAGCCAGTTCACGTTGATATGCGCCACGATCTTGTTCGGGAAGTACAAGGTGATGAAGGCCACGTCCTCAAATCCGTTCAAATGGCTCTGCCCGGTGGCGACGATGGCTTCCGGGCGCTCCTCAATCAGGTGGTCCATGATCGACAGGTCATGCGGGGCCAGATCCCAAACGACGTTCACGTCGTGTTGGAAAAGACCTAGATTTACCCGGGTGGAGTCGTAGTAGTAAAGCTTGCCTAGCGCCTGCTCGTTCAGCAGTTCCTTGATCTTGCGGACCGCTCCCGTGAACAGGAAGGTGTGGTCCACCATGATCTTCAGGTTCTTTTTGGCCGCGAGCTCGATCAGTTCCTCGGCTTGCGCAGTGTTACTGGTGAAAGGCTTCTCGACAAACACGTGTTTACCGTTTTCCAGCGCGGCTTTGGCCAACTCGTAGTGCGTCCACACCGGAGTTACGACGGCGATCGCGTCGGTGTCAGGCGAGGAGATCAGGGACGCCGGATCGGACGTCACAGCAAGAGTCGGATGGGCCTTCTGCACTCGCTGGCGCGCGGAAGCGCTCATATCACACACGCCAATCAGGTCGGCATTTTCAAGATGACCGAGGTTCCGAACGACGTTGGGTCCCCAATATCCGTAGCCGATAACACCGAATCGAATCTGGTCAGCACCCTTTTCTATTGTGAGCGCACTTTCAGGTTGCGCGACGGACGTAGCCATTGTCACTCCTATGGAAGACAGGTTTATGGTTTCTAGAAAGGGGGACTTACAACGCGAGCATTAGTGAGCTCCAGAGCCCATCACCACTGCGAGGGGGGTTCGCAACAGGATTTTGATATCCATCCAGGGTGTACAACTCTTGGCATAACGCAGATCGAGGCGAACCATTTCGTCGAAGGTAACTCGGCTGCGACCGCTGACCTGCCAGAGTCCGGTAATTCCCGGCTTGGCTTCCAGCAGACGGCGCCGATGCCATACATCGTAGGCCTCGACTTCGTATGGAATCGGAGGCCGCGGGCCGACCAGCGACATTTCGCCCTTCAGCACGTTGATGAACTGGGGCAATTCATCGAGGCTGGTTTTTCGAAGAAATGCTCCAAATTTTGTGATGCGGGGATCCGCCGCCAGCTTGAAGACTCCCTGGCTGTTTCCCTTCGACGCATGTCGCTCCGCTTTTCCGGAGATCAAACGCTTCACATACTCCTTGTGCGCGGTTGCATCGTTGCCAACCTTCATCGAACGGAATTTCAAAAACACGAAAGGTTTCCCATGCTGTCCAATCCGGCGCTGGCGGAAGAATATGGGCCCTTGGGAAGTGGCCTTGATTGCGATCGCGATGGCCGCAAACGCGGGAGCTGCGACAATCAGCGCCAAGAGGCTGCCCACTATGTCCATGGTGCGCTTGAGAGCTCCGGAAGTGCGCTTGTTGTCGGCTTGTCTGGTCAGATCCGGATAAAACACCGGATTGCTCGGCTTGCGCGATTCCGTGTTCCAGTCTTCCGGGAACACATGGAATGCAATGCTCACCCGGCTGAACTGCTCAAGGGTAAGGTTGTTGCGCAGAATCTCGCTCAGCCTGGTGATCATCGTGCTGACGATGGTCTTGCGGTCTTCGAGGCAAATCTCGGTAAACATGACGCCAAGAACGCGACCGCTCTCATACCAACCGACAACATCGGTATCACGGGTCGAAACCGACAGCGCCGCCTGTAACTTGACCAGGTTCTTCTCCGTCGTTTCGAAGGGTAAATGGTCGCCCATATCGACCAGCATAAGAAGGAAAGGCTTGCGCGAGCGCTCAGTTCTCCGGCGCTCCCGCGAGATCACCCGGTGGAATGATTCCTGATTGAAGAATTCCCGATCCGCAGCCGAACCGTCTTCTCTCCCAAACGGCTCGTTGCCTACGCTACCCAGCGATCGATGCAAGTTCACAACTTTCTCTCCTGAATTTCTTTTCGACGGTCGAATCTTGGAGTGGGGGCTTGCTTTTTGGGGGAGGGATTACAAAAAACTGGGCCTTACTTGCTAGGGGAGTTGCTGCACGGATCTATCAGTTCCGGGCACCAAGTAGGAACGATAATAACTCTTTCCATGGGAATTGGTACAGCCATTTAATACGACGCCCAATAATTCAGACTTCTTGATGTGCTCGAGGCCGCTTTGCAGGGCAGATTTCTCCGTTTTTCCTGGCCTGGCGACGAGCAGGGTCCCGTCGGTTATGCGGGACCAAACTGTCGTATCGGCCAGCGGAAGCAGGGGCGGAGAGTCTACGATGATCCAATCGAAGATCGTGCAAAGGTGTGCCATCAACTGAGAAAGGCTGCCGGACTGCATCAATTCGAGGGGATTCGCGGGCGGATCGCCCGCCGGCATGAACCAGAAGTCCGGCCCTTCGAGCCGATAAATGTTGCTCAGCTTACGATGATCCCCTTGCAGCCATTCACCAAGACCGGCGAGCCTGCCGAGTCCAAATTGCGCTCCCAGGGAGGGCCTGCGGAGGTCACCCTCAATGAGGAGCACTTTCTGTTTTCTGCGGGCAAGCACGCCCGCAAGATTCGCCGAAACGAAACTTTTGCCTTCTTCCGGAATCGTGCTGGTGACCAGGACTTTTTTGAGCGGACGGCTCTGCTGGATCTGCCGCAAACGGACGCCAAGAAAGCGGAACTTTTCGGCCGCGAGACTGTCCGGTTCTTTGAAGAAGACCAAACTGCTCGACGGCGCCACGCTGATATTCAACGCCGGCAACTCCGAGAGGTCGCGGCTTGCCAAGTCCTGCGGGACCAACTCAATGGCAGGGTGCTCGACACGTGACTTTTCAGTCTCCAATGGTTCCGGTTGCAGCGAAGGAGACTGAGGCTCGCACGGCGCCTCGAGAACCTCGGTAATCACTGAAATAACGTCGGGATACTGGACCCCAGACTGTTCGACTCCCGACCTCTGCAAAGCATCGAATACACGGCTCATTTGATCCTACTCCCAGGTTAGCGAACTACTCCTCGCAATTCCTCACCAATCGACTGCGCCTGCCGCAAGCTGGCATATAGATCAAGCAGCGTCTTGGCCGCCTGTGCAACATCCTTCGACGACTCGCCACTCACCGTCGGTTCGGTAGATGCCGAGCGAACGATGTTGAGGCGGAAATCCGAAGCAATCTCCTCAATCATTTGAGGAGTGAGTTTCGTCGCCTGTCTTGCATATCCGTAGATCAAGGCGTTCTCACAGAGGGTATTGATCAGGCGCGGTATACCGCGCGACTGCCGTTGAATCTCCAGCACCGTCTCAAATGGAAACAACTCGTCTGAATTCGCATTACCGGCGACCTGCATGCGGCGTCGAATGTAACCTTCGGTCTCTTCCAATTCGAGCGCACACAACTGAGAACGCAGTGCGATCCTCTGCTTCAATTGCCGCAAATTAACCAAATCTAGTTTCTCGTCCAGTTCAGGCTGCCCTACGAGCAGAATCTGCAAAAGCTTTTCTTCTGAGGTTTCCAAGTTGGTAAGAAGGCGGATTTCCTCGAGGACTTCCTCGGCCAGGTGATGCGCCTCATCGACCACGAGCACAGTCGTCAGGCCCTTCTTGAAGCGGGAGATGACAAAACTGCTCAACTCCAACAGAAGTTCGCTTTTGCTCTTTCCGGCGATCGGAAGTCTGAAGTCTCCCGCCACGTACTGTAGGAATTCCATCGAGCCCAGCCGCGAATTGAAAACGTAGGCATAGTGCACGTTGCTGAGCTTCAGAATCTGCAGCAGACTGCGAATGAGCAGCGTTTTACCGGTCCCCACCTCCCCGGTGAGAACAACAAAACCCTTGTGGCGCCGGACTCCATAGTAGAGAGTCGCCAAAGCCTCGTTATGCCGCCTCGTGGTGAACAGAAATGAGGGGTCGGGGGTGATCTCGAATGGGTTTCGCTGCAAATTGTAGAAACGCTTGTACATGACTCGCTTCCTACCCCCGCAGATAACTGAACGCCGACCCAGCTAGTATAACGGCAAATACAAAAGCCGCAGTGGCCCATCCGAGCCATACCTCTCTTCGTATAGCATCAGAGTCGGCTGTCGTAACGATGGCAGGAATTTCAGCAATAATGTCAGGCGGCAGAAGCTTTCTGAGCTCCTTCTGATTGTGGACGCGATCGTCCATCATCTCGAAAGCACCGGCCACCAACCCCCCCAAAGCCACTCCCAGCCCCAGCCCGATGGCACAAAACTTAAGACGGTTAGGGAACTCGGGCTTCTGCGGCAAGCTCGGAGGATCCACCACGGTGAATCTCTCCCCCTGTTGGGCAATCTCCACACTGGTTGCCATGGCAGATTCGTTCTTCTTCTTCAGCAGATCATCGTAGGTGGCTTTGGACTGCTCGTAGCCTCGGGTTAGATCCGCCAATTCCTGCTCCCGAATGGGTTCCGCGTTCAGGCGAGCCTGGTAATTGTCGATCTTTGCCTTTAGCCCGGCCACTGCCTGTTCCCGGTTGGCGATTTCAACCTGGTTCGAGCGGAGTTGGCTCTGAACCTGCAACAACATGGAAGCCTGCATCGGGTCCATGCTCGGGCCTGCGCCACTGGTATCCCCAGCATCGCTCGGACTCGATGATTTGTCCTTCAAGCTGGTCAGGAACTGGTCCCGCATCTTCTCGGTCTGCGCAATCTGTTCCTTCATTTTTCGGACGTCAGGATACTGCTCGGTATAGCGGGAACGGAGGTCGGTAAGCTGCGCTTTGAGTTTCTCAAGCTCCTGGTCTATTGCCGGCAAGCCCATGACCGTACCGTTGCCAGATCGCGAAGAACCCTGAAGCGTCTTGTATTGCTCGATTAGAGTCTGCAGGTATACGTGTTGTTGTTTCGCAGCGTTGAGTGAATCTTCTTCGTTCTGGAACTGGGCCTGCAATCCAGTTAAGATTTGCAGATTGCTGGCCAACTGCGCGGGCATTTCCCCCACATGCTGCGACTGGAACTGACGAATCTTGTCTTCTTGGCTGGCCAGGGTATTTCGTGCGTTTTCCAATTGCGCTTCCAGAAATTTCGTGATGTCTTCCGCTTGATTCGTCCGTACCTGTAGATTCTCGTTGATGAACAAATTCGTCAATTCGCTGGTGACCCTCTGCGCCTGCCGGGCGTTGCGAGAACCGTAGGAAAGATTGAACGCCGTGATCTGGTTGTCTTGTCCGCGCACCACCTCAATGTTGATATCTTTGCGCATCTTGACAACCTTCTCATCTGGCGACCAATGGGTGTGAGGAGCGGAGTAGAGATCGAACTGATCGATGATGTGCAACAATCGAGTTCTACTCATAATCTGTTGCGTGATACTTTGCAGCCGCTCCTGCAAGTCTTCCGTGACGTTCGGCTTGATGTACTCCGCGGGCATCTTGGGTTGAGTCACCAAAATGAGCGTGGTCGATTGATAACGCGCCGGAAGCACCCAGCTGGCGGCCCAGACCGCTACCCAACCGAGGAAAAAAGGAACCAGGAAATGCAAGTGCCGCCGCCGGACCAGACCCAGGTAATGCTGGAGGTCAAATCCTTTCGAACTTTGCTCGTCGAGATCATTCGCCATGATTATCTTCCTAGTGGTCTTGAAAATTGATAGGACAGGGAGATGAATTCGCGGTTCGTATTGGGAGCTAGCGAAATAACAGAGACATTCTGATACGTCTGATGGATACGCGTGTATCCCAACTGCACGCTCAAGTGCTGGCCCAATTGCTGCTGGAGGGATGCGCTGCCTAAAATCGAATGGCCGTTCGTGATCCCGGGAAGCCCAACGGCTACGACCCGGTTATTGGTGTAGGCAACGCCCAGGGATCCGCTCAGAGTTCTCGCCAACTGTCGTCCGATCATTGCAGTCCCACTGTCCAAATGCACCGCTCCGACCAATCCTGCCCCACCGGCGATGACGTGCGCATAGCTGAACGTAAGGGCCGTGAGTCGCCCCTGCCAATTCAGACTCGCGCCTGCGGCTGGGGTCCAAGCCTTCGCCGTCGGAAGGGGCAGGCTCAATGGAGCAATTGGTGGCTGCGCCGTGATCGAGTACTGCGGACCCCCAAACAATGACAGGGAAAAATGCGCACTGGGAAACAGAGTGTAAAACAGCATCACTGCGTGTGTCTGGGTCTCTGTCAACCCGGCACTTGGATACGACAGCAATCGCTGGTACTGGTAGAGTGCACCCAGATAATGCATTCTCGAAACTCGGAACGAATAAAAGGCGGAACCGCCCTGGGAGGCAGAATCAAAAAGCCCGGGCACTTGGGACGGATCCGGGTAATGCAGGTTCGTGAACGTGCCACTCGCACCAATCATTCCATTCAGCGCGAACTGATAGGTAAGTCCGACATTTGCGGAGTTGTTCAGTTGACTGGCAATCGGCGCGATGACTGAGAAGTTCGGCACTTGAGCTCCTCCCGAAATCACGCTGCCAGGTGCAAAATTGGGCTGATTGAACGCGTTTGAGGTCTTCTGAAACGTGTCCTGTACGTTGAAAGTCACGTGCGGGCTCAGCCGGTAGGAGAAATTCAGTAACGCATTTTGGTCGGCTTCGTTGCGCGAACTCGTTTTCTGATAAATGGTGAAACCCGGGGCGTAAGTCACCGTCCCGTTCATTCGCTGCGTGTGCTTTTCGAAGGCTACAGTCGGACCTACGGAATAACTCATATCGCTGATCGGGCTAGTGCCAACCCCCGGCAGCACGTTATCGGTGTACGCTGGAGTAAAGACCACACCAAAGCGCAGATAACTCGAGCGCTCTTCCGAGGCAAAACCGGTGGGAAAATTCTGTCCCGTCACTGGCGGTGGCGTCTGCATCCGATCTTCAGGATGATCCACGGTCGCGGCGGTTGTCTCTCTGGCGTTTCCGGTGGGCTGCATCGAATCGGTCTGCGGCCAGACCGGGGTCGCAATCATAACCAGGAGCGCCAGGCATACGTTGTGCAAACGGATCATGCTCAGGGAACCACGATGGTGTCATGCGGCTGCAGATTGACATTCTGGGCCGGATTCTTGCCGTTCACTACTTCCTTGTAGTTGAACGGCAGGCGCGTCTGTGTGCCGTCAGGTTTCTGCCTCAATATGTAAATCGACTTCTGCTTGGCAAAATCGCGAAACCCACCGGCGATGCCAATCGCGTCCAGCACGGTGGGAGAGTTCGAGAGCGGATACAAACCCGGCTTGTTGACCATCCCCAGGATGTTGAACTTCTGACTGTTGACCTGCTGGACAATGACGGTGACTTCCGGTTCCTCGATGTAGCTTTTTAGCCGTGAAGCGATGTCTTTTTCGAGCTTGAGCGGAGTATTGCCCGATGCCTGCACCTCCCCGACCAGAGGCAGTGAAATCTTGCCATCGGATCGGACTGGAATTGAGCGTGAAATATCCGGCTCCTTCCAGACGTTGACGGCGAGGACATCGTCATTACCGATGACATAACTGTCGTCGTGAACCTTCCCCGCCTGCGCTTCAAGTTTCGTATTCGCCGGTTGGGTATCGGAAATTGCTGACTCCGACCTTGTTTGCACCGACTGGCCATAGAGTAAGCTCGCTAATACAACAATTCCCGATGCATGAATCAGAAAGAATCTCCGCGCTTTCATAGTGGCTCCTTGAGCCTTCTGCGCTCCATCACTCGTCAGGCTCCTCAATGTCTTTTGAATTCCTTCCCGTTGCCATTGGTCCCCAAGTAAGAAAATCCACTCAGATAGGACTGCGGAGCGATCATGTGATACTGCTCGATTTTGTACAGCAGCGTGCGATAGCTTACCCGCAATAGCCGCGCCGCTGCTTTGCGGTTCCAGCCGGTCTTTTCAAGCGCCGCTGCAATTGCGTTCCGTTCCGCTTCGGATTTCACGCTCTGAATTAGAGATTTCAAAGAACTATGGCCTGCGCCCCCTTCGGCACTTGCTGGCGGTTCGACAGGCGTCCGGAGCGCGTGCGACGGCCCATTTCCCGTCTCGCCCGTTGGCGCAAACTCCGACTTTTCAAAATTCAGCTCCCGGTCTCCGCCAACCAAATACCGCTTGACGAAGCTTTCGAGTTCCTGAAGATTTCCTGGCCACGAATGATTCAAGCAGACTTCGAGAGCTGACTGGCTGAATTCTGCAGGAACGAGCCCGTAGTATCGCGCCAGCTTGTGCATGGTGTAACGCAGCAACATCTTGATCTCTTCTTTGCGCTTGCGCAAAGGCGGCACGTGGACGGTAAACGCGCTGATTCGGTAATACAGGTCTTCGCGTAGCTTCTTTTCCTCGACCGCCTGATCCAGTCTCGCGCTGCTGGTGGCAAGGATGCGGACATCGACCTGCACAGGCTTTTCTTCACCAGTGCGAAAGAAATGCCTGCCCTGCAACACCTGTAGAAGGCGAGCTTGCGTGCTCAACGGCATCTCCGTGATCTGTTCGAGCAGCAGAGTGCCCCTTTCGCCGGCTTGCAGCTTTCCCGGAATCGTCTGCAGCGCACCATCTTTGGAGACGTATGTTTTGCCGAAAAGTTCGGCGTCCAGCAACTCTCCAGGCATGGCGGCGCAGTTCACTCGCAGGAACGGGAATCCGGAGTGCAGAGAGAGCTTATGAATGAGCCGAGCGACCGTCCGCTTTCCACTTCCTGGCTCACCCAGAATAAGCACCGGCACGTCGACCTGCGCCAGCAGCTCCGCCTGCGCCCGCAGCTTCTGCATTGCCGGGCTTGCGCTCAGAAAAAACTCATCTTCGCCGACGGATTCGACATCATCGCTCGCGATTTCCATCTCGCGGTCATCGATGGTGACGTCCACGTGGCGGCCAATTACGGTTTCCAGTTGCTTTTCATCGAGGGGCCGCATCAGCACTTCCTCAGCACCCAGGAGAATCGCTTCCCTTTTCCTCGGAATGTCGTCAGGATCGCAGCTCACGATGACAGGGAGATCCGGACGCAATCTGCGCAGCCAGCGCAACATGTGCAGACTGTCTCTTCCGCCCTGAGGAAGATCCAATAGAAGCAGGTGCGGCGCCGCCTCCGATTGCACGCGCTCCATTGCTTCCCACCCGCTCGAGACCGCTTCTACTTGCCATGATTTCGACTGACCGATGCGCGAAAGCGGATGCGGCACAGCATCCTCTTGGCTTATGACAAGCAGGCGTATGGCTTCGGTGGTTATATCGGCCACAGGGTCGGCGGCTCCTTCGACTTGGGAGAATTTGGACAAAATAGAAATGAGGTGGTCTGGGAGAATGTCAAAAAGAACTGCAATGTTTGAGCTTCACGCGGGTTCCACTTCGTAACCTTGGACGCGAACGGCAAGGGAACGCTGAATGGCATCGATCGAGATCACCAATGTACTGTCACCGTTGCGGTCGACCAGGATTCCTTCCACTCCGTCGAGGGCGCCACTGCGTACGCGTACCCTCTGGCCGATCTTCAGAAAAGGATGCGTCGTACAGGGCAGGCCTCCTTCCACCAGGACACGAACGGAGTCGATCTGCTCTTCAGGTATCGGAGTTCCCTCTCCTCCTGGACCGACGAAGCTGAATACCCCATCAACGCAAAGAACTCGAAGGCGATCTACCTTCGTAGGCGCCAGCTTGGCAAACAAGTAGCAGCTGAAGAGTGGAAGTTGAACTTTCTTGCTGCGGTCGCTCCAACGGTGAACTTCGGTGACCATGGGCAAGTAGGTCGTGACACCCTTTTGATTCAGGCGCTGCTCAACCACTTTCTCGTGGCGTGCGCGCGTGTGGAGAGCGTACCAGCTCTCTGCTTGCTCGGTCGCCAGCAACGACGCCGAGGAACTGAGCTTTAGAACTTGACCTGCCGCGGCCATAGCTTCGCCCTCTGAGTCCCACCTTCCGGTTTGACCCTAAAATTCTGAACAGACGGATATTGCCGTCTTCTAGATCTGGGGGTAGATCTGAGTGATTCCGGGGGAGGAAGTTCACTTACGCTTTACAAGGAAACTCACAAACGCATCGGCAACTTGCACAACTCCTTTGCGTAACCTCAGGCTAGCGGAGGGAGCCGAACTTGGAGCTCAGCCCTGAGGCACTTTCAAAATACCCCACGGTGCATGTTGCTGCAAGAGGTACAACCCCTCTGCAATATGTTTCCCTATTTTGGGGGAGATGCAAATACTGCGCTATGGCCCAAAGGAGCTAGAGCTGTTTTTCTCTAGTACGCTTGCGCCACAATATCCATTCGAGGAACCCTTACGCTCGCCAATTCTCTCGTAACCTGCTTAAAATAAATGCTTTATTATGATTTGCATCCAACTGGAATACGGTTTTGCCTCCCAAAAAAATGCGCTGCCTACTGGCGCCCAGCAACAACCCGGGTTACAGCAATTAGTTATGTTGCAATACCTTTCACGAGGGTTGCAAACAGAGCCATTTTGAGCTTGTAACGTACTTCACCCACGCGATACCATAGGGTGTTTCCTGCATGGGCGCTTCGGGTGCCTGTATTCCTTTGAATCACTAGCAAATCGAACGTTCAAATCAAGTGCATTCCCCCCTTTCTCCCCTCCCCGAGCGAATGGGATCAAGTTCTCATTTTGGAGTGTGAATGGATTCCGCACCAAATCGGGAAAACGAAAGAGTTCGGGTGCTCGTCGCGGGCAACTCTCGCATGCATACCCAGCTTTTGTCGGATGCGCTCAAGCGTGATCCGGGCCTTCAGGTCATCGGTTGGGATTGGAATCCCTCAAGTTTGGTTCCCACCGTTCTCTCGCACCGGGTCGACGTGATTGCGATCAGCTCGACGCTGGACGGCGATTCCTCGCAGGGTCTGGAGTTCGTGCGCGCGTTGCGCAGCTCCAGCCCGGAAACCAAAGCCGTTGTGCTCCTGGACTCACAACACGACAAAGACATCCTTTGCGCTCTTCGCGCCGGAGCCCGCGGAATTTTCAGCAGAGACAGTTCGGTCGATCTTTTCTCGAAGTGCATGCACAACGTGCATCGCGGCGAAGTCTGGGTCGATAGCCGGGGCGTAGCACTAGCGATCGAGGCTCTGGCGTCTGCCCCGGTGGTAAGACCGGTTGGCGCCGACGGATTGAGCCTGCTTTCCAAGCGCGAACTGGAGGTCGTGCAGTATCTGGTCCAAGGCCTGACAAACCGCGAAATTGCCGACCGCATCGGACTCAGTCAGCACACCGTCAAGAATTATCTGTTTCGCATCTTCGATAAGCTGGGCGTGTCGAGCCGCGTGGAGTTGCTTTTCCTGGCTCTCAGCCAGAGTACAAACCCGACCGATTCATCAGCATCCGATTCCGAAAGCCGGTCCGGTGATGCAACGGATGAACGGACTCTCGCGACGCTGAAGAACAAAGCCGAGAGAGGGTCTCCCGCCGCTCAGTTGGCGCTGGCCCAAGCGTATCTGGCGCGCCGCTCGCAGCCCGACGACCTGGTCGAAGCTTATACCTGGTATTTGATCGCGTCCGAACGGGCTTCTCAGGCGCGGTCGCTCGTAACCCGAATGCTGAGCGCGAAACAGATGGACGAAGCCCAGAAAAAAGCCAGCGAATGGCTCGCCCGCATGCAGCAGAACTCATCTTCGACGCCCATCAAGCAAGCCGCCAGCAGTGGACTGAAACTTGGCCGGATGGCCCAGACTTCCAAGTAACCACGACTCTTTCGTGGACCAGCAGTCCGACTAGAAGAACCGACCCAACATTAGAGTTAAGGTCTAAGTGATCGCTGCTTTTTCAGTGCCACTGGATCACCATGGAATCATGACATGTGCGCGTTGCTTGCTGCACCACGGTACACGTCACGTTAACCATCACGGGTCCGCTTCTGGATTCCAGTCCCTTCGCGGTCGACACTACGGTAAATGTGTAACTGCCCTTTCCTTTCAATTGCGCTTGCCGTTGACCTGAGTTGCCGATCAAAGTGGTTGGAGTGGGCGCATCGATGCGCACGCTCTCCGCTCCCGGCGCGGTCCAATTGAACACGACGGACTGTCCCTGGTG
>Ga0126381_100001179_pt1 | contig 28413 bp, 23 predicted proteins | sample PanSoiMetPlot_28_FD_96465 | JGI IMG/M metagenome (GOLD analysis project Ga0126381, IMG submission 96465) | Tropical forest soil microbial communities from Panama - MetaG Plot_28 | ecosystem: Environmental > Terrestrial > Soil > Tropical forest > Bulk soil | place: Panama | collected 2016-02-17
AGCAGCCTGGCCAGCTCCGCCATCTCCGCGGCGCCCCGGTCCGGGGATAGGTGGCCGACGTACACCACCCGGCGAAGACCGTCGTACGGGTCCGGCTCGGCGGGCACGTACGTGGTGTTCGGCACGACCGGATGCGGCTTGCGGAAGCGGGTCACGTAGCCCTTCTCGGCCAGGATCAGGTGCAGCCGCCGTTCGGCGATGCGCTCCGCGGCGCGAGTGGCCAGCGCCACCGGGGGCCGTAGCGGGCGAGGCAGCCACGGCTTGGTGCGCAGCGCCGCCGCGGTGTCTTCGTGCACGTCCCATACCGTGGCCGGCCGCTTGAGCCGGGCCGGCATCAGGAAGGGCAGCGCGAGCAGCAGTTCTGGATCGTGCAGCAACAGCAGGTCGGCGTCGGCCGCGTGCCGGCTGAGCTGTTTGCGGGCCGCGATCAGGGCGCCCAGCCGGTGCCGGCCGGCCGCGCGCGGGAGCGGGGTCAGATGGAGGAGAGGCGACGGCCGTTCTGCTGAAAATTCTGGCGCCAGGTACATGACCTCGTGACCCGCGTCGAGCAGCGCCCGGATCTGGCGGTGATAAATGCGTGCGTCCTGCGGGTGATGGACTATGGTGCAGACCACGACGCGCATTGCTAGAGCGCTTTCATTACAGGGCCTCGACTCCAGCGGCATCCGGCACCATGCCGCGGGTGTCCAGCAGCAGGCGGGCCTGGCCGGCGATCGCCGCTAGGTCGTAACAGCCGTGCGGCTGCAGCAAGATGACCAGGTCCGCGGCGCTGATGGCGGTCTCAAGGTCGTCGGCGCGGCCGATGTCCTGGCCGTCGACCTGCCAGGCCGGCACGTACGGATCGTGGTAGCGCACATCAGCCCCGCGGGCCTTCAGCCTGCGGGCGATCGGGCGGGCCGGGGATTCGCGCTGGTCGGCGATGTCGCGCTTGTAGGTCACGCCGAGCAGCAGGATCCGCGCGCCGTTGACCGGCAGGGCGTGCCGGTTCAGCAGGTCCGCGGCGCGCTCGGTCACGTAACCCGGCATCCGGCCGTTGATCTCCTGGGCCAGCTCGACGAACCGGAACGGGTAGCCGAGCGTGCGCACCTTATAGGAGAGGTAGTTGGGGTCGATGGGAATGCAGTGCCCGCCGACTCCGGGGCCGGGATAGAACGGCTGATAGCCGAACGGCTTGGTAGCGGCGCACCGGATCGCGTCCCACAGGTCCACGCCCAGCTCCCGGCAGAAGATCGCCATCTCGTTGACCAGGGCGATGTTCACGTGCCTGTAGGTATTCTCGAGCAGCTTGGCCATCTCCGCCTCGCGGGCGGACTTCGCCTTGACCACCTGATCGCAGATCCGCTGATAGAACGCGGCCGCGGCGTCGGCGCAGGACGGGGTGACCCCGCCGACGACCTTCGGGGTGTTGCGCAGGCCGAACTCGGGGTTGCCCGGGTCGATGCGCTCGGGCGAGAAGGCCAGCGAGAAGTCCAGCCCGGCGGTGAGGCCTGAGGCCTTCTCCAGGATGGGCCGGACCACCTCGTCGGTCGTGCCGGGGTAGGTGGTGGACTCCAGGCAGACCAGGCTGCCCGGCTTGAGCAGCCTGCCAGCGGTCTCGGCGGCGGCGCGGACCGCGGTGAGGTCGGGGCCGTCCGCGACCGACAGCGGGGTCGGGACGCAGATCACGATCACGTCGGGACGCGGCAGGTCCGCCTGCTCGTGTGTCGCGCGGAAGCCGTTGCCCAGCATCTCCTGGACTTCCGCGTCGCCGAGGTCGTCGACGTGGGAGCGTCCCGCGTTCAGCGACCCGGTGATCTCCGCCCTGGTGTCGTAGCCGGTGACCCGGTAGCCCACGCGCGCCGCCTCATGGGCCAGCGGCAGGCCGACGTAACCCAGGCCGATCACCAGCACGTCAGCCGGCATTCATGAGCTCCCTATAAGACGCCGGTACGCGTCGCGGTATCGCACCGCGTTGCGCGCCCAGGTACGGTCCCCGGCCACCCACTCCCTGGCAGCCGCGCCGAGCTTGGCTCGGATATCCGGACTGTAGAACAGCCATTCAAGTGAATCGGCAAGCGACACCGGATCTTGCGGCATTGTTAGTGTTCCCGTCACCTGTTGTTTGATGATTTCTGCGAGTGCGCTTAGTTCACTAGCGACCACGCACAAACCGCTCGCCATTGCCTCCACCGGTTTCAGCGGGGTGACGAGCTGGCATACCCGGTCCCGGGTGCGCGGGACGACGAAGACATCGAGGAGCGCGTGGTACTCACGGACCCGGGCCGCCGGCACGCGGCCGGTGAAGGTGGCCGGCGTGCCCGTGACCTGTGCCTGGCGCTCCAGCGCGGCCCGCTCCGGGCCGTCGCCGACGATCAGGGCCCGGGCCGGCACGCCGCGCTCGCGCAGCAGCAGGACGGCCTCGAGCAGGGTGCCGAGGCCCTCGTGCGGGGTGAGGGTGGTGACCGTGCCGACGACGAAGTCCTCGGCCGGCTTCTTAACCAGCGGCTCGAGGAACGTCTCGTCGACGGCGTTGGGGACGATCTCCACCCGGTCCGCGGGAATGCCGCGCGAGGTGATCTCGTCGCGCATCGCCTCGCCGAGCGTGATGACCAGGTCGGCGGCCGCCATGCACGCGGTCTCCGTGGCCCGGATCCGCTGGTACAGCTCGCTGTCGCGGAGGGCCTGCTCGTCGGCGGGATGCCGGGACAGCCAGGTGTCCTCCCAGAAGCCGCGCACCTCGTACACCACCGGGATGCCGAACCTGTCCCGCAGGGCGAGGGCGAGCTGGGCGTTCTTGTAGTTGCTGGCCGCGTGCAGCACGGCAGGCCTGAGCCGTCCGGTCAGTTCCGCCGCCAGGTTCTCCGCGCCTCGGCCGTCAGCCATCACCCAGGGCAGCAGGCGATGGTACGAGATGCCGTCCAGCGTGACGAGCCGCCGCCCGTCCAGTACGCCCTTGGTGACCGGGAAACCGGGTCCGGTCACCACGTGCGGGTCGAGGCCGGCGGCGCGCTGGGCCCTGGCGATCTCGTGCGTCCTGATCGTGTAGCCGGCGCTGGTGTCCGGCAGCGCGTCGGTCACCAGGTGCAGCACCCGGATCCCGTGCGGGGGTCGTGGCTCCTGCGGCACGGGCCCCTGCGGGGCGGGCCGCTGCGGGGCGGGCCCCTGCGGCACGGCCAGCGCGGCCTGAGTGGCCCGCAGGGCCCGGCGCAGCCGGCGGGCGCGGGCGCCGCGGGCGGCCTCGACGGCGCGGCTGGCATCGGTGAGACGGCCCTCCCGCCAGGCCAGCTGAGCGCTGAGGCGGGGACGCGCCCTGTCGTCGGCCGGCAGCCGGGCGATGGCGCCCCGCGCCGCCGCGGGCTGGTCCACGGCCAACGCGAACGCGGCGAGGCGCCGCGGGCTATTGTCGAGGGCGGCCAGCGCGGCGGTACGCTCCCCGGTACCCCACAATGCCGCCGCCCTGCCGTACGGGCCGGCTACCTTTATCGCGCCGCGGCATCGGGACGGCAGCACGCGCCAGGCGAGCAGCACGGCCCTGACCGGGTCGTCCGCCACATGCCGCCAGGCGATCGAGGCGGTCAGTGAAATGACGCGGGGTGTCAAGTGCACGGCGGATGATAACCGCGTCAGGTGAACGGAAAGGAAGCGATGCGCGCACCCATCACGCACGTTCTCGGCGCACGGCCGAATTTCATGAAGGCCGCGCCGGTGATCAGGGCCCTGGCGGCGCTCGGTCACGAGCAGCGGATCGTGCACACCGGGCAGCATTACGACGAGCGGATGTCCGAGATTTTCTTTGCCGAACTCGACTTGCCTTCACCTGATGTTAACCTGGGCGTCGGTTCAGCGTCGCACGCGGTGCAGACCGCGGAAGTGATGACCGGTATGGAGCGTGAATTCACCGAGAATTCACCCGGGCTCGCCGTAGTTTACGGCGACGTGAATTCGACGATAGGTGCCGCCCTGGCCGGGGTGAAGCTCGGCGTGCCGATGGCCCATGTAGAAGCGGGACTGCGTAGCTTTGACGACACCATGCCAGAGGAAATCAACCGGCGGCTGACGGACCAGCTGTGCGTTCTGCTGTTCGCGACCTCGCCCGAGGCGGTCGGTCACCTGGCGCGGGAGGGCCGGCCAGCCGGCTCGGTGCACTTCGTCGGCAACCCGATGATCGACACGCTGCTGGTTCACCTGGACCGGTTCGACACGGCGGCGGCCGTGGCCGCGCTCGGGCTGCCCGACCGGTACGTGCTGGCCACGTTGCACAGGCCCGCCAACGTTGATCAACCCTCGGTGGCGGCGGCACTGGCCGGCGCGCTGCACTCGGTGGCCTCGTCGGTGGACGTCGTGATACCGCTGCACCCGCGCGGGCGGGCGGCGCTGAGCGCCGCGGGCCTCGAGGACCATCCGCGGATCCACGTCCGCGACCCGCTCGGGTACCTGGAGTTCATGGCGCTGGTCCGCGGCGCGGAGGCGGTGATCACCGACTCCGGCGGAGTGCAGGAGGAGACCACGCTGCTGCGGGTGCCGTGCCTGACGCTGCGCCCCAACACCGAACGCCCGGTCACCATCACCAGCGGGAGCAACCGCCTGGTGTCCCCCGCTGACCTGACCGAGCTGGCCCCGCTGGTGCTGAAAGCCTGTGCCGACGGCCGGTACACCGGGGAGCACCCGCCGCTGTGGGACGGGAAGGCGGGGCCCCGCATCGCCGCCGTCATCACGGAATGGCTGGCGGCGCGCGAGCCCGCATCCTCGACCGGGAGTTCATGATGACCGAGGACACGACCGAGCCGGAGCCGGCCGCCGGAGAGATCGGGCTGGCGGCGGAGCGTGACCGGCTCGCCCGGCTGGTGCGCGAGACCAGGCTTCAGCTGACGATGACGCAAGCCAGGCTCGCCGCGCTGGAACAGTCCGCGACGCTGGAACTCGGCCGGACCCTGGTCCGTGCGGCCAAGCGGCCCTGGCCGCGCGGCGCCCAGCTGCCTCGCGACCTGTACCGCATGTGGCGAAGCTCCGGGGGGGCGAGCCAGGCCGCGCCCGCGACCTCGCCCGCCATGCTCGCGCTGGCCTCGGCACAGCTCGGCGATCTGGCCGGCGGCGGTGAACGGCTGCTGTCCGCGCTCACCGCACCCGGGCTGTCCGCGCGGGCCGGCGCGGCTTCCGCGCCGGGGATCGCGGTCGCCGGGGTGCTCACCACGCGAGCCTGCACGGCGCTCGCGCCGGACGCCGCGGTCCATCCGCTGCTGCCGCACGACGCCGACATCCTGCTGGAGAGCTGCGGCGCCGACCTGGTGATCATCGAGGCGGCCGCGCTGCTGGCCGGCTCGCCGTGGGCGTACGCCGTCGACCCGGCCGGCGCGGACCGGGGCCGGCGGCTGGCCCGGCTGATCGCGGCCGCCCGGGCACTCGGCAAGCCGGCGATATTCGTCCGCAACGTCCCGGCCTACCTCGCCCCGGGACTCGACTGGGTCGCGGCGAGCTGCGACGCGGTAGCCGACGGCGGCCTCGGCGTGCCGCTGGCCCTGTTCAACCCGATCGGACTGCCGCTCATGCGTGACAGCCAGCCGGTGTACGCGGGCGTGCGGGACCCGAGGGAAGCCCCCGCGGTGCGCGCGCTGCTCGACGGCGTGACCGGCGACGGGACAGCGGGCGGGCCAGTGCGGGTCAGCGGGGACATCCCGTGGCGGCAGCGGCCCGCCATGTACCGTGAGCACGCCCTGTTCGTCACCGCGTCACCGGAGCAGGCACACGAGCAACGGGCCTGCGGCGCGCGGGTGGTGATGGCCGACGGCGACCAGGCCGGCCTGCTGACCAGGCTGGCCGAGGCCGCCGCGGCCGGGCCGCCAGACTGGCCGGAGATCATGGCGGGGCTGCGGGACAGCTACACCGCGCACGCCACCGCGGCCAGGCTCGGTGCCCTGGCCGGGCTGGCCGGCCTGCCGGACGGGCTGATCTCCGGGCGGCAGATCGCGCTGCTCGCCAGCGCGGCCGACGCCGGCTCCGCGCAGGCTCTGCGCGCGAGCGTGCTGGATCAGCGGCTGCTTCCCGCCGAGCTCGTCGTCTGCGCGGGACCCGACGAGCTGGCCCGGCGGGCCGTCGCCACGGCGCTGAGCGACGTGGCCGAGCGCGGCGTACGGGTCGAGGTCATCTCGCACCCGGACAAGGACTGGATAGGGGCCTGCGCGGGGCGGGCGCACTCCGGCTGGGCCGCGCCGTGGGACGCGGGCCGCGGCTATCCCGGCACCTACCTGCTCGACCTGGCCTGCGCCAGGGAGTGCTCGCAGGCGGACGCCGTCGGCTACGCGGGTGCCACGTTCACGTTCACCACCTTCCTTGAATCCCCCGGGCTCGCCCGCCGAGAGCTGCTCGCCAGCCAGCAGGGCCTCGATGCCAGCCACGGGCCACGCCTGTTCTCGGTGAGTTAGGAGCCAATCCACAGTGAGCCCGCGCGCCCTTGTCTACGGTGACATCGACCTGAACCTGCTGGACGGATCGGCCATCTGGCTGCAATCGGTCACGCAGGCACTCGCCCGGGCCGGCTGTGCCGTGACGCTGCTGCTCAAGGCACCGGTGCAGACCAGCCGGCTGATCGCGCCGCTGCTCGCCGAACCCGGCATCACGGTGCGCAGCCCGCACAGGGAGCAGCTGCTCGACGGGATCCCCGGCTCGATGCCGGTCGCGGCGGCCGCCGAGCTGATGGCGCGCCTGGACCGGGAACAGCCCTATGACCTGCTGGTGATCCGCGGCCGGAAGGTGACGTCGGCGATCGCCGCGAGCAGTGCGTTCGACGGCCGGCTCTGGGCCTACCTCACCGACGTGCCGCAATCGGTGCCCGGGCTCAGCACCGAGGCGGCCGATGAACTCAAGGCCATTGCGTCGGCGGCCCGGTACCTGCTGTGCCAGACCGAAGAACTGCGCTGCTTTCTCGAGGGCAGCATCCCCGCCGCCTGCGGCAAGTGCGTGCTGCTGCCGCCGATCCTGGCCGACGTGGCTCCCTCGGCGCAGACGCGGGCGCGCGGCGCGAAGGCGGGCGCGCCGCTGCGGCTGGTGTACACGGGCAAGTTCGCTCCCCGCTGGAACACGCTGGAGATGACCGGGCTGCCGGCCCTGCTCGCGGCCGGGGGCACCGCCGCCGAGCTGCACATGGTCGGCGACAAGATCCACAACGACCCGCCGGGATACCGGGAGCGGATGCGCGCCGCCCTCGACGCCGACGGCGTGACCTGGCACGGCGGTCAGTCCCGTGAGGACGCGATGCGGCTCGCCGCGTCCTGCGACATCGGGCTCGGCTGGCGCCATCCCGAGCTGGACGCCAGCCTGGAGCTGTCCACGAAGGTGCTGGAGTTCGGCGCCCTCGGCCTGCCGGTGATCCTCAACCGGACCCCGGCCCATGAGGCGCTGCTCGGCGCCGACTACCCGCTGTTCGCGGCCACCCTTGACGACGTCATCGCGGCGGCCGCCGCCGCGGCGGCCGACCCGCACTTGTTCCGGCGCGCGGCGGAACGGACCTCAAGCGCGGCGGAGCAGTACACCATGGACCGGGCCGCACAGCGGCTGCGCCGCTACCTGGCCGCGGCCGTGCCGGCTCGCCGCGGCACCGCCGAGGGCGCGCCGGCCGAGCACCGGCAGCGGGTGGTCGTGGCCGGTCATGACCTCAAGTTCTTCCGGCCGCTGCTGGAGTACCTGCGGCTGCAGCCCGACCTGGAGGTCAGGGTCGACCAGTGGGCCGGGCTGGGCAAGCATGACGCCGAGGCGAGCCGTGAGCTGGCCGACTGGGCAGACGTGGTGATCTGCGAATGGTGCGGGCCGAACGCGGTCTGGTACAGCAAGCACAAGCGCCGCGGCTCCCGGCTGCTGGTCCGGCTGCACCGGTTCGAGCTCACCTCGCCCTACCCGGCCCAGGTCAAGATCGGCGCCGTGGACCAGGTGATCTGCGTGAGCAAGCACTACGCCCGGCTGGTCCGCGAGCGTACCGGCTGGCCGGAAGCCAAGGTGGTGACCGTCCCCAACCTGCTCGACATCGCTCAGCTGGACCGGCCCAAGCTGGACGGCGCGCGGTTTCATCTCGGCATGATCGGCGTCGTGCCGTCACGCAAGCGCATCGACCTGGCCCTGGATGTGCTGTCCGAGCTGCGTCGTGAGGACGACAGGTACCTGCTGTTCATCAAGTCAGGGATGCCGTGGGAACACTGGTGGGTCTGGCAGCATCAGGCCGAGCGCGACCACTTCAACGACGCCCTCCGGCGGGCCCAGCGGTCCGGGCTGCTGCGCGGCGCGGTGGTCTTCGACGACGCGGGTCCTGACGTGGCCGCCTGGCTGCGCCGGGTCGGGTTCGTGCTGTCGACTAGCGACGACGAGAGCTTCCACGTGGCACCGGCCGAGGGCATGGCCTCCCGTGCCGTGCCGGTGCTGCGGCACTGGCCGGGCGCCGAGACCATCTACGACATGCGCTGGATTCACCGTGGACCAGCGCAGATGGCCGCCGCGATCGCGTCACTGGCCGACGAGCGGACCTGGCGGGACGCGGGCGATGCCGCGCACGAGCAGGCGGCGGAACGGTTCGCCCTGCGGCTGGTGTGCGAGAAGTGGCACCGCCTGCTCACCACCGACATCGAGCCCGCGGTACCCGGCCCGCTGCTCGAGCTGCTCGGCTCCCGCTGACCGTGTACTTCACGCTCGCCATCAGCGCGGCCTCGGCGTCCGGGTGCGCCGCGCTGACCGGTGCGGCACTGCGCACCGACCCGAGGGTGATGCCCATCCCCGGCCCGGCGGCGATCGCCTGGCGCTCGGCGGACGAGCGCGCCGCCGTGGTCCGCTGGGGCGGCCACGGTGCGGAAAACAAAGGGGACTCCGTCTCGCACGCGGAAACGATCCGGGCCGGCTCCGCGCACGCGGCGCTGCACGCGCACACCAGTATCACGCGCGTCGATCCGGTCTACGTCGCCGAGCCGCCCGGTGCGGTCGTGCTCTCAGACCGGGCCTGCTGGGCCGCCGCCGTCACCGGGCGGCTGAACGACCCGGACCCGGTCATGCTCGCGGCGTTCCTCAACCTCGGCTACCCGCTGGGTACCGCGACCCCGTTCCGGGGCGTGCGCGCCCTGGACGGCACCCGGTCGCTGCGCGTCACGGACGGCCAGCTGACCGTACGCGCGCCGGATGCCGCGCAGCCCCCGTCACCGGTGGGGGACGCGCTGGCCGACGCGGTATCGTCGCTGGCCGACGCGCCGGTGCCCATCGAAGTGTCGCTGACCGGCGGCAAGGACAGCCGGCTGATCGCCGCCGCGCTCACCGCGGCGAAGGTGCCGTTCCGCGCGCGCACGCACGGTGCGGCTGACCATCCCGACGTCGTCGTGGCGGGCACGATCGCCGCCCGGCTCGGCATCGAGCACATCGTCACCGCCCCGAGGCCGCCGGGAACCGCGGACACGGCGGACGTGCTGGCCCGGCTCAGGTCCGCCGTGCTTGTCTCGGACGGGATGCTGTCCGCGTTCGAGAACGTGGGGCGGCCCGATCCCGTCTACACGACGGATTGCGTCCAGGTGGGCGGCCACGGCGGGGAACTCCTCCGCGGCGGCTACGCGACCTACGCGCGGAACGCCGCGCGCGGCGCGGTGCAGTTCCGGCGGCTGACCACCCGCCGCCTGGGCCTGCTGCGTCCCGCCGTGGCCAGCGCGTACCTCGCCAGCCTGGCCCCGTGGGCGGCCCGCTTCGCGCGCGGCCCGCTGCCCGCGCTCGACGACTTCTACCTGGCCAACCGGGCCGGCCGCTGGTCGGCCGCGGCCCGCCAGGCGTACCTGCTGCGGTCACCGCTCGTGCAGCCGTTCTTCGACGACCGGGTGGTGCGGTCCGCGCGGACCGTGCCGCTGCGCGACCGGGTCTCCGGCCGGCTGCACCGTGACCTGCTCGCCGGACTCTGCCCTGAGCTGGCGGACATCCCGCTGGCCGGCCGGGGTCCGGCCAGCTCCGACTGGCGCCGCGGCTATGGTGCCGACGTAGCCGCGTTCGTGCGCGGTTACGTCCTGGACCACGGATCGTCCGTGTTCGACGTGGTGAGCAAACGCGCCGCGGAACGCGTGCTGAGCGTGCCCCACACCGATCACGAGACGGTCTGGGCCCTGGCCACCATGGCCGCCCTCATGTCCGGCGACTGGCTGGCGGCCCGCGGGGCCAACGCGGGGCAGGTGCCGGGCTAGCCGCGGCCGTAGCGCGTTTCGGCCTGCCAGAAATAGACCACGCCGATGGCCAGGGTCACGACCGCCCAGCCGAAGGCCGCCACCCACAGCTCGCTGGCGCTGACCGCGGGATGGCAGTAGGCCTGCAGGGCCGGGATGTGCTTCGCGGTGAACAGGGCGCATTTCGCCGCGTCATACGGCTTGGCGCCGGGCACGTCCGTGCGCTGGGAGGACATGATCGCGTACCGGGTGAGGGAGATGTACACCGCCGCCGGGTTCAGCGAGAGCACGTCCTTGGCCCACTCCGGCAGCGTGGCCGGCAGCGAGGCGATGCTGTACATCACGCCGCAGAAGTACCGCCACACCCGGAGCAGGAACGGCACCAGCTGGCCGATGTCCTGAGCGCCCGCCCCGACGCGGGCCAGGATGAGCGCGGCGCCCATGTTGAACATCGCTTGCATGACCAGCACGGGGACCAGCAGGAACCAGTACAGGGTGAGCGGCTCGCCGGTGCCGAGCACGATCGCGAACAGCACCACCATGGACAGCAGCAGCTGCTGGAACTCGACCAGCACGTAGGCGAGCGGCAGGCAGGCTCGCGGGAAGGCCAGCGCGCGGATCAGCGCGATATTCGCCCGCATCACACCTGATCCGACGACGATCGACCGCTCGGTGAACGAGAAGATGAAGACGCCGGTGACCAGGTACGCCTCGTAGTTGCTGATGCCGCGATTGGCCTTGAACAGCACCCCGAAGATCAAGTAGTAGACCGCCGAGTTGAGCAGCGGGGTGAGCACCTGCCAGAGCTGGCCGAGCCGGGCCTCCGTGTACATGGACACGTTGCGCGCGGTGGCGTACGCGAAGATGAAATGCCGCCGCTGCCACACCATGTTGAGGTAGGCGGCCAGCCCCGGCCGCGCCGAACTCGGCCGCAGGCCGAACTCGGCGGCCAGCTCGGCAAGCGGCCGGCCCTCGCCTTGGTCCTGGCCCTCGCCTGCCTGGTCCAGAGCCTTCACCGCACCGTCGAGCAAACTGCCTGGAGCGGTCAGCCGCCCGCGGTCTCCCATGACCGAGAATCCTATGAGAACGCCGTCGGCCGACCGCCGGATCGGCAACCCGACAACCATCGTTTAATCCAGCGTTCACCCCGTATTTCCCCACCGCACCCCGCTCCGGTCCCCTTCCCGCAGCGTCAGGGGAGGTGGGTGGTGTCGTTGAAGGAGCGCAGGACGGCGGGGCCGTCGGGGTACCAGTCGACCTCGGACAGAGCGGCTAGGTCGAGGTGCATGCGGTAGAGCGCGGCGGGCGGGGCGAGCAGGGCCAGGGCGATCAGGGTCTTGATCGGGGTCACGTGGCTGACGATCAGGACGCGGCGGGACGGATAGGACGCCAGCACGCGGGCCAGCGCGGCGCCGACGCGCTCGCGCACCGCGTCGAAGCTCTCTCCCGCGGGCGGCGCGACCGCGGGGTCGGCTAGCCAGGCGGACATTTCGGTCGGCCAGCGATCCTTGACCTCCGCGAACGTCAGCCCGTCCCAGGCCCCGAAGTCCGTCTCCCTGAACCCCTCGTCCACGATCACCTCGGCATCACAGACCGCGGCGGCCGCCTCCGCGGTCTGCCTGGCCCGGAGCAGCGGCGACGTCACGATGATCTCGATGCCCGCGGACGCCAGCCGCTTGGCCGCCGCGGCGGCCTGGGCCGACCCGGTCTCGGTCAGCGGCGCGTCGGAAACCCCGGCGTAGCGCTTCTGCACCGACATCTGGGTCTGGCCGTGCCGGAGCAGCGTGGTGACCGTCGGCTCGCCCGCGGCCGGCAGCCAGCTGGTCCGTGGCCGCAACGGCGTCTACAACCCTGACTCGGGGGTCCGGACCAGGATCCGGCGGCACTCCTCGCAGCGGACCACCTCATCGGGCGGCGTCGACTTGATGGCGTTCAGGTCGACGGTGTTCAGCGACAGGTGGCAGCCCTGGCACTGGCCGCGGCGCAGCATGGCCGCACCCACGCCGCTCGACGCGCGGATCTTGTCGTACAGCGCCAGCAAGTCAGCGGGCATCTCCGCCGCCACCGAGGCCCGTTTCGAGCCGGCCGATCCAGCGGCGGCGTCGATCTCCGCCACCGCGGCATCGCGCCGCGCCGTCACCTCCGCCTGTTCCGCACCCAGCGATTCGCGCCCCCTGGTCAGCTCACCGCGCTGGGACTCCAGCTCCTCCCGGCGTTCCATCAGCTCCAGCACGACCTCTTCGAGGTCAGCCTGCCGCTTGTGCAGCGACTCGATCTCCGACTGCAGGCTGGCCAGTTCCCTGGCGGCGGACACCTGCCCGGCGTCCAGCCGTGCCCGGTCCTTGTCGATGCGTGTCCGGACCTGGTCCACGTCACGCTCGGCCCTGGTCTGCTCACGGGACAGGTCAGACAATGCGGTATCGGCCACTACGAGGGCGTCGTTGAGCTCGCTGGCCCGCTTGTCCAAGCGGGCGATTTCTGCGGTTTCCGGGAGACTGGCCCTGCGGTGCTCAAGACGGCCGAGTTCGGCGTCAAGGTCGGCGAGTTCGAGCAGGCGGAGCTGGGTTTGGGGTGATGCCTTCACGTGACCCAACGTTAGTCCCCCCAGGGGGGTGTGTCGCATGGTAGACCTTTGCGCCATGGAAATCCCTCGCGTCAGCCGGCCCTATATGCCGGGATACGGGATCGCGGGAGCGACCGAAGGCAGTGGCCTGCTGCACTGGTCCTGGGCCGCCGAGCGGCTCACCGCCGCACGCAACTACTGGGTGGTAACTGTCTGGCCGGACGGCCGCCCGCACGTCATGCCGGTCTGGGGTATGTGGGACGACAGCACGCTGTGGTTCACCAGCAGCGCGAAGTCCCGCAAAGTCCGCAACCTGGCCGCCGATCCGCGATGCTGTATCACCACCGAGGACGCCTCGGACCCGGTGGTGATCGAGGGCGCGGCGCGGATATCGACCGATCCCCCGGTGCTGCAGCGGGTGGTCGACCTGATGAACGCGAAATACCGGACGGACTTCACCATCGACTTCCTCGATCCCGCGTCGAACGCCACCATCGGGGTGCGGCCGCAGCGGGTGTTCAGCCTGCGGGCCGGGGACTTCACCGGGTCTCCCACCCGGTGGGTCTTCGAGGATTAATAACTGCGCAATATCTGCTCTAACCCCTGGTGGCCCGACCCCAGGTAGCGTGAATCATGTCCTGGCGCCCGGCTCCAGCCCTCGTGGGGGTTTTCAGCGCGGCTGTCGCCATGGGCGTGGCACAGCTCGTCGCCGGGTTCACGATCCCGGCGAGCTCGCCGGTACTCGCGGTCGGCCAGGCCGCCATCGACCTCACTCCGCAGCCGGTGAAGGATTTCGCCATCTCCGCCTTCGGCGCGGATGACAAGAACGTGCTGCTGGGCGGCATCCTGGTGGTACTCGCCGTGTTCGCCGCCCTCATCGGGACGCTGGCCGTGCGCCGGCTCCGGGCCGGCCTGGCTGGGCTCGGGGTGTTCGCCTGCGTCGGGCTCGCCGCGGCGCTCAGCCGCCCTGACGCGAACGCGGAGTGGGTGGTACCCACGCTGGCCGGAGCCGCCGCGGGGGCGTTCGCCATGGTCAGGCTGACCCGCGCGGCCGCGGCCATGACCGGCCGGCCAGCGGCCCCACCGGCCGATCCGGACGCGCCGGCTCCGGTGTTCACGCTGCTGCCCAACCCGGACGCTCCGCCGCCCAGCGACCGGAAGCCAGGCGGGCAGGAACGCCGCCGCTTCCTGGTGGCCAGCGGCCTGGCCGTCGCCACCACCGCCATCGGCACCGTGGGCGGCCGCGAGCTGGCCGAGCGCTACAACGTGGCCAAGGCGCGCGCCGCACTTCGCTTCCCTGCTCCCGCCGTACCCGCGCCGCCCCTGCCGCCCGGTGCCGACCTGCGCATTCCCGGCCTCAGTTCTTTCATTACACAGAACGACAAGTTCTATCGCGTGGACACGGCCCTGCTTCTGCCCGAGGTGGATCCGGCCACCTGGCAGCTCCGGATCCACGGCATGGTCCGCCGGGAGGTCAGGCTGACGTTCGGCCAGCTGCTCAAGCGGCCGCTGATCGAGGACTACGTGACGCTGACCTGCGTGTCCGATCCGGTCAGCGGACCGTACGTGGGCAACGCCAAATGGCTGGGCGCCAGCCTCGCGGCGCTGATCCGCTCGGCCGGCCCGCTGGCCGGGGCCGATCAGCTGCTGTGCACCTCGGTAGACGGCTTCACCTGCGGCACGCCGCTCCAGGTGGTGCTCGACGGCAGGGACGCGCTGCTGGCCGTGGCCATGAACGGCACCGCGCTCCCGATCGCGCATGGGTTCCCGGCCCGGATGGTGGTCCCCGGCCTGTACGGCTACGTGTCGGCGACCAAGTGGGTGACCGACATCGAGGTCACCACGTTCGCCGCCGCGTCGGCCTACTGGGCGGTGCGCGGCTGGGCCCAGCAGGCGCCGATCAAGACCGAGTCCCGAATCGACGTGCCGGGTTCCGGCGCGTCCGTGCCGGCCGGAAGGACGCAGGTCGCGGGCGTGGCGTGGGCCCAGCACAAGGGCGTCGCCGCCGTCGAGGTGCGGGCCGACGGCGGACCATGGCAGCAGGCCCGGCTGGCCGCCGTGCCGGACATCGACACCTGGCGGCAGTGGGTCTGGAAATGGGACGCCAGCCCCGGCAGCCACACGCTCGAGGCCCGGGCCACCGACGCCACGGGCTACACCCAGACGGCGGTCCAGGACCAGCCGGTACCGAACGGAGCCAGCGGCTACCCGTCCGTAAGCGTTACAGTGCGCGGATGACCCCGGTTTTCAGCGAGCTGGCGAACGAGTACCTCGACGACCGGGCGCAGCGGCGTCCGGACCTGGCCACCGACCTCGGCGACCACCGGTTCGACGCGCATCTGCGCGATCTGTCCGCCGCCGGGCTAGCCGACGAACGGCGCGCGCTTGACCGCTGGGCCGCCCGGCTCAGCGCGCTCGATACGCCGGCGCTGTCAGCCGGGCAGCAGGTGGACGCCGCCATCATGGCGAACGACGTGGCCCGGCGGATCTTCGAGCTCGACGAGCTGCGCGACCACACCTGGAACCCGCTGAACGCCAACCCCGGCCGGGCCATCTACCGGCTGCTGGCGCTGGACTTCGCGCCGCTGCCGGACCGGCTGGCCAGCGTCGCGGGCCGGCTGGCCGAGGTGCCGAGGCTGCTCGCCGGGGCCCGCGAGCAGCTCGACGCGATGCCCCGTGTCCATATCGAGACGGCCATCAGCCAGTTCACCGGCACGATCACGTTCATCACCGAGCGGATCGACGCCGCGCTCGCGGCGGCCCCCTCCTGCACGGCCCAGATCAGCAAGGTACGGCCGGCGGCGCTGGCCGCCCTGGCCGGGTACCGGGACTGGCTGGCCGCCCGGCTGGCGGAACAGGACGGCTTCCGCTCCCCGAGGATCGGCCCGGAGCGGTTCGCTCGCAAGCTGTCGCTCACCCTGAGCGGGGCGGCCGACGCGGACTCGATCCACGCCAGGGCGCTGACCGACCTGGACCGGATAACCGAGGAGATCACCGCGCTGGCCGCTTCGCTCGGCGGCAGCGTCAACGAGGTCCTGCGCCGGCTGGCGGTGGACGCTCCGGACGACGACTCGATCCTGGGCCTGTGCCGCGACGCGATCGCCGAGCAGACGGCCTTCGTTCGCGCCGCCCGGCTGGTCACGGTCCACGACGACCCGACCGAGCTCATCGAGATGCCGGAGATCGACCGGGGCGTCAGCGTGGCGTACTGCGACTCCCCCGGCGCGCTGGAGACCGCGCCGCTGCCGACGTTCATCGCGGTCTCGCCCACCCCCGCCGACTGGACAGCGGAGCGGGTGGCCTCGTTCTACCGCGAGTACAACCGGCACATGGTGCACAACCTGATGGCGCACGAGGCGATGCCAGGCCACGCGCTCCAGCTGCAGCACGCTAGCCGGTCCGGCGGATCGGGGACCGCGATCCGCAAGGCCCTCACCTCAGGTGCGTTCATCGAGGGCTGGGCGGTCTACACCGAGGAGCTGATGGCGGACCACGGCTATCCGGGCGACGGCGATCCCCGCACCGTCCGGATGCAGCAGCTGAAGATGCAGCTGCGCACCACCATCAACGCCCTGCTCGACTCCGGGATCCACGCGCGCGGAATGACCGAGGCCGAAGCCATGGCGCTGATGATGGACCGCGGCTACCAGGAGGAGGGCGAGGCGGCGGGCAAGTGGCGGCGGGCGCAGCTCACCTCGGGTCAGCTGTCCACCTACTACGTCGGATACACCGAGATCGCCGACCTCGCCCGTGCCCTGAAGGCGGCCCGCCCTGACGCGACCGAGCAGCAGCTCCACGACGCCATGCTGGCCCACGGCTCACCCCCCGTCCGCCTGCTGCGTTCCCTCCTCCTCCCTTGACCCGGAATTAGGTGTGTCGTATAGGTGAGTTGGCGGATGCGCGGCGGACGGGGTGCGGGCGACACTCTCCCCTAGCCGGGCCGTCCGGGAGGGACCGCCGCCGCCGTGCCGGGCTTGGCGCGGCGCGGTGCAGCGGGCGGTCCGGCCCACAGCCGCCGCTCGAACACCGACCAGCCCATCGAGGTCACTAGGTAGACGTCGGCCGCGAGCGGGGCGAACGTCGCGATGACCACGGTCAGGTAGGGCAGCAGCCGGCCCAGCGCTCCGTTCGCGGCGGGGCTGTCCGGCGGCATCATCGAGCGGACCAGCCGCGTGCTCAGCCAGCACAGGACCGCCAGCAGCGCGAACACGCCGAGGAAGACGAGTCCGTGCATGCTGGCCGGACCCGCGCCGCCCAGCCAGTACGCGCCGAGCGGGACGCCGAGCAGGTCGTGGGTGAGCAGCGTGTTGGTCTGCCCGCCGATGCGCGGCGAGCGGAACAGCAGGTACATCATGGACAGCAGCGGCCATTGCAGCAGCAGCGGGGTCAGGCCCGCGAACATGCTGGTGCCCTCGCGCTTGTACAGCGCGGCCATCTCGCGCTGGAGCCGTTCCGGCTGCTTGCCGTATTTCGTCCGCAGCTTCACCAGTTGCGGGGCGAGCCGTGCCTGGACGGCTTGCCCGCGCATCGCGCGGAAGCTCAGCGGCATCACGAGCAGGCGCACGGCCATCGTGAGCAGGATGACGCCGGCGACCGCGGCCAGGCCGCCGAGAACGGGAGTGAGCGCGCTGGTGAGCGCGGCGACAAGGTGATAGGCGGCGTCCACGGGGACGCCGAGGAGAATGGTCATGAACAGGCTGCCTTCCAGCTGGGATCGGGATGAGTGCTGGAGGCGGCCGCGCGGGCCTAACAGGATCAGCAGCCGGCGGCCGCCGGGGCCGCCGAGGGTGCTCTGGGTCTGGCGTGACCCGCCGCGTCGGGATCGCGTTGCCTGAGGAAGGCGGCGCGCCACGACTTCTCGCGCAGCGCGCAAGCACGGCGCCGCAACGGCAGCGCACCTGTCGTTCTGGAAATCCCTGCCACGCAGGAAACGAGAGTGAGGACCGCGACCAAGGCGGCGCCGACCAGGACAGCCGCTGCGAGTGCCGTGAAGCTCGATGGATTGACCGCGAGGTCCGCGACGGCGTGCGCGAGAGCGGTGATACCCGCGAGCGCACCCGTCACGGTTCCAGGTTACGCGAGTCCGGCCACCGCCGTCAGCAGGCGGTCCACGTCGGAGTCGTCGTTGTAGTGGACCAGCCCGGCTCGTACCGCGCCGCCTGATTCGCGCAGGCGCAGAGCCCCGGCCAGCTCCCAGGCGTAGTTGTCGCCGTTCCACACATTGATCCCCGCGGCGGCGAGCCGCGCGGCGACCTCGGCCGGCCCGAGCCCGCGCACGGTGAAGAACGCGGTGGGCGTGCGCCGTGCCGCCTTCCCGTACAGCGTGACGTGCTCCATGGCGGCCAGTCCGCCCAGCATCCGGCCGAACAGCTGGGCTTCATAGGCCTCGACGGCGCTCATCGCCGCGACCAGCCGCGCGCGCCGGCTCTCGCCGGAGCCGCAGAGCCCGGCGAGATGTTCAACTGCGGCGGTGACACCCGCGAGGTCGGCGAACGCCGCGGTGCCCCGCTCGAAGCGCCCGGGCACTCCCGACGGGGCCGGGGCCAGCTTGTCCGGATGCACCGTTTCCAGCAGGGCCGGATTCGCGATCACCATCCCGATGTGCGGGCCCGACCACTTGTACGCGCTGGTCGCGTAGAAATCCGCGCCGAGCGCCAGGACATCGACGGGGATATGCGGGGTGGCATGCACCCCGTCCACGTATACCAGCGCCCCCGCCGCGTGCGCGGCGGCCGCGATCGCGGCCACGTCCGGACGGGTGCCCACCACGTTGGACGCCGCCGTCACCGCCACCAGCCTGGTCCGTTCCGACAGCAGTTCCGCGTACTGCGCGGTCGGCAGCTCAGTTGTCGATATGTCGACTTCAGCCCAGCGCACCGTGGCGCCGGCCGCGGCGGCGGCCTGCAGCCAGGGCCTGACGTTCGCGTCGTGATCCAGGCGGGACACGACCACTTCGTCCCCGGGCCCCCACCCCTTGGCCAGCGAGGCGGCGAGCCGGTAGGTGAGCGTGGTCATGTTCGGCCCGATGATCACGCCGTCCGGGTCACCGCCGACCAGGTCGGCCACCGCGTGACGGCATCCGGCGACGATGGCCCCCGACCGGCCGCTGGCCGGGAACGCTCCTCCGACGTTGCCGAGGCCCGCCCGGTACGCGTCCGCGATCGCGTCGATGACGGCGGAAGGGACCTGCGTGCCCGCGGCGCCGTCCAGGTAGGCGCGGCCATCGCCGAGCGCCGGGTAAGCGGCCCGCACGCGATTCACATCAAAGGTCACAAACTCCTGACTCTATCCGCCTCCGCGTACAGCTCGCGCACCCGCCCGTACAGGGTCAGGAAGAAACCCGCGAACCCCGCGACGGCCAGCACCGCGCCCACCGCGACATCCATCTGGGTCGCGCTGGTCCACGATGCGCCCGGCGGCTGGAACCTGAGCGCGAACGGAGCCGCGATCAGCCAGCAGCCGGCCAGGAACACCATCACCAGACCGCCCGTCACCGCACGGCTCACCACGACTCCTCCTCACCGGTGCCCACCATCAGCAACTCCGCCCCTCGCAGGTGACCAGGCACCTCCACCGGCTCGCCGGTCAGCTTCACCCCGTCATCAGCCTCGCCGTCGGCCAGCAGCGGCGTGAGCAGCGCCCGCAGATCGGTCAGCACCTGCGCGGGATCGGGCGCGACCACGAGCTCCCGCTGCCGCGAGGCCTGCACAAGCCGTTCCGCCCGCGCCTGCCGCCGGGCCGACCGCCGAGCCCGCCTCGATGGCCGCACGGGCAGCACCCCGTCCGCGCGCAGCTTGCGCCGCCACAGTACCGACCAGGACACCACGGCCGCGGCGCACACCACGACCAGGCCGCCTCCGGTGCCGAGCGCGGTGACAGCGACCCGCCCCGTGTAACCGAACGCGAACGGCGTCAGCACCAGCCAGCCGCCGGCGCACAATCCCAGAGCCGACAGCCACAGTCCGGTCAGGTATCGCATGAACTACCCTCCGCGATGACTCGACTACGCGGAGATCACACTAACATCCGCACCCACCCCAGATCGCGACCCGACGCGCCGAGCAGCGTAAGCCACGGATCACTGTCTGACTCAGGCGACGCCTGCGACTCCGGCGACGCCTGCGACTCCGGCCACAACTGGGGCATTCCCGCCTGCCACGCGGCGAGGACCAGCCCGGGGTCGGCCGGCCGGTAGTCCTTCCCCAGCGACCGCGCCAGGTCCCACGCGTGCAGGTGCCATTCCGCGCACGCCATCCCGGCCATCGCGCCCACGGTCACCACGCTCCCGCGGTACCAGTGGTGCGGCTGCTCCCACACGCCGTACAGCCGCCGGCCGTAGGCCCGCGCCGATTCGGCGAACGCGGTGATGTGCTCCGGCCCAGGACCGTCCGGCAGGGCGGCCAGCTCCGCCGCGTTCTGCCTGGCCAGCTTCCTGGCCAGCGACTCGGCCGGAGCTCCGGTGGCCATCAGCCGGGCGAGCCGGGAATCTGGCGCGTCGTCCAGGTATTCGTGGTAGTCATCGGCGACGCAGCGCAGGTGGCCGGCCAGGTCGACCGCCCGCCATTCCGCGCACGGCGTCGGCGCCAGCCAGGCGGCATCGCTGAACTGCACGGCCAGCTCGCAGATGACCGTAATGCCGTCGCGGTAGGCGGCCAGGATGGCGGCGCGCGACAGGCGGTTCATGCACGCCTGGGAAACATGGTGCTGCTGGGCTGCACGGTTCCTCTCCCTGCCGGCAACCGGTTCGCGAAGCTCCCGGGTGAGCCAGCCTCCCAGAGTTGCCGCTCCGGGACAAGCCGTCCGCCATAAGAAATTCAGGTGACAACTAGGCGCACGCAGAGTTAGCCTCCGCTACATGCCCCCAAATCCTTCAGCGCCGATGACGCACGCCTCCCCACAGGGGGCCCGAGGGGCCAGTTCCCCCCCGCCAGGGGGGCCGCGGGGGTCTGGGGGGGAAGGTTCCCCCCCAGGCGGGGGGTCACCGGGGGGTCGCCCCCCGGGGGCAAACACCCCCCCGGGGGCAAACACTCCCCCGGGGGCAAACACCTCACTCTGGCGGCTCCGCGGTTACCTCCAGCCCTTCCGCGCCCAGATGATCGTGATGTTCGCCGCGGCGGTCGCCTCGGTGGCCGCCGAGCTGGCCATCCCGCTGCTCACCAAGTCGGTCATCGACGGCGCGATCGCCCATGGCGTCAAGCGGCTGCTGATCCCGCTCGGCGCGGCGGCGCTGGGCCTGGGTGTGGCCGAGGCCCTGATGAACATGATCCGCCGCTGGATCCAGGCCGACGCGGTAGCCCAGATCGAGAAGACGATCCGCGATGACCTCTACGCCCACCTGCAGAAACTGCACGCGTCGTTCCACGACGAATGGCAGTCGGGCCAGCTGCTCTCGCGCGCGACGACTGACCTGTCGACGATCCGCCGGTTCGCCGGCTTCGGGCTGATCTTCCTGGTCATCAACGTCCTGCAGTTCTCCGCGGTGATCGTGCTGCTGATCCGCCTCAACTGGTGGCTGGGCCTGACCACCGCGGCCGTCTTCGCACCGGTGCTCATCGTCTGCCTCCGCTTCGAGAAGCGCTACAAGGTGCTGTCCCGCCGGGTCCAGGATCAGCTGGGTGACCTGGCCACCCAGATCGAAGAGGCGGCCACCGGCATCCGCGTCCTCAAGGCGCTCGGCCGGGGCAAGCTGGCCGCCGCCCGGCACGAGACCCAGGCCGCGAAGGTCTACCAGACGCAGGTCGAGAAGGCCGGCCTGCTCGGCTCCTTCTGGGCCCTGCTTGACCTGATACCCAACGCCGTGATCTGCATCATCTTGGTCCTCGGCACCGTCGCGGTGAGCCGGCACGCGCTCAGCCTGGGCGGCATGGTGGCGTTCATCACGCTCGCGCTGCAGCTGGTCTGGCCGGTCGAGGCGCTCGGCTACATCATCGCGTCCGGTCAGGAGGCAGCCACCGCCGCGCAGCGGGTGCTTGAGATCTTCGACACCACGCCGCAGATCCTTACCGCAGAACGGACGGTGGTGCTTCCCACGGGCTCATCCCGGCGGGGCCACCTGGAATTCCGCCATGTGGGTTTCACCTACCCAGGGGCCAGCGAGCCGATCCTGCGCGACATCGTCCTTGACCTGCCCCCGGGCAAGACGGTGGTGCTCACCGGGGCGACCGGTTCGGGCAAGTCCACCCTGCTCCAGCTGGTACCGCGCCTCACCGAGGTGTCGGCGGGCTCGGTGCTGCTCGACGGGACTGACATCCGCTCGCTCGCGCTCACCGAGCTGCGGGCGGCAGTGGGGTGCGCGTTCGAGGACGCCACCTTGTTCTCGGCCAGCGTGCGGGAGAACGTGACGTTCGGCGCGCCGCAGGCGCGCGAGGACCAGATCGAGGCGGCGCTGACCGCGGCGCAGGCCCGGTTCGCGTACGACCTGCCGTGGGGCCTGGACACCAGGATCGGCGAGCAGGGCATGGCGCTGTCCGGCGGCCAGCGGCAGCGGATCGCGCTGGCCCGCGCCATCCTGGCCCAGCCCGAGGTGCTGATCCTGGACGACCCGCTGTCCGCGCTCGACGTGCACACCGAGGCCCGGGTGACCCAGGCCCTGCACGAGATACTGGCCGGCTCGACCGCGCTGGTGGTAGCACACCGCCCGTCCACGGTGGCGCTGGCCGACAAGGTGGCGCTGCTGTCCGGCGGCGTGATCGCGGCCACCGGCACCCATCGCGAACTGCTCGGATCCTGCCCCGAGTACGCGGACCTGATGAGCGCTTCTGAAACGGAGGTGATGAGCGCGTGACCGCGGAGGTTGCCTCCTGGCGCGGGGTCGCCGCGGAGAAGGCCGAAGAAGTCAGCGCGGGCCTGGCCGCGCTGCTCAGGGAGAGGTCCCGGCGGCTGCTCGGCGACCTGCTCCGCCCGTACCGGCGGGCCATCTGGCTGACCATCTCCCTGATCGTGGTGGAGAGCCTGGCCGCGCTGGCCGGGCCGTGGCTGGTCGGGCTCGCCATCGACAACGGGATACCGCCGCTGGTTCATTCGCGGAACGCGGCACCGCTGATCGTGATCTCGGTGTGCTACGCCGTCGCGGTCGCCACGCAGGCAGTGACCACCCGGATGTTCGTCACGATGACCGGCCGGGTCGGCCAGCGGGTGGTGCTCGAGCTGCGCCGCCGCGTCTTCGCGCACTGCCTGGCGCTGGACGTGGCGTTTCACGAGGACTACACGTCCGGGCGGATCATCTCCCGGCAGACCTCGGACATCGAGTCGATCTCGGACCTGTTCGACGAGGGACTCGATTCGCTGATCGCGGCGATCCTCACCCTGCTGCTGGTCGGCACCAGCATGCTGCTGCTGAACTGGCAGCTCGGCCTCGTCGTGCTGGCTGGCTTCATCCCGCTGACCTGGCTGACCACCTGGTTCCGGCGCCAGTCCGCCCGGGCTTACCGGCGCACGCGGGAAGCGATAGCCCTGGTCATCGTGCACTTCGTGGAAACCTTCGGCGGCATCCGCGCGGTCCAGGCCTTCCGCCGCGAGCCACGCAACGCCGAGATCTTCTCCGGCCTGGGCCAGGACTACGCCATGTCGTCCCGGCGCGCCTCCCGGCTGAACGCCGTCTACGGCCCGTCGATCACGCTGACCGGCAACGTGATAACCGCCGTGGTGCTGGCCTTCGGCGGGCTGCTGGTGATCGACGGCGACATGAAGGTGGGCGTGCTGGCCACGTTCCTGCTGTACCTGCGCCGCTTCTTCGACCCGCTTCAGGACGTGTCCCAGTTCTACAACACGTTCCAGTCGGCCGCCTCCGGCCTGGAGAAGCTCTCCGGCCTGCTGGAGCAGGAACCGGCCGTCCCCGAGCCCGGCGCGGCGGCGGCGCTGCCGCCGCCCGTGTCCGGCTCCGTGCGGGGCCGCCGGGTCCTGTTCGAGTCGGTCGAGTTCGGCTACCGGGACGCGGTGGTGCTCCCCGGCCTGGACCTGGACATCCCGGCGGGGCAGACGGTGGCCCTGGTCGGCGAGACCGGCGCGGGTAAGACCACGATCGCGCGGCTGCTCGGCCGGTTCTACGACCCGCGCGCGGGCCGGGTCACCCTGGACGGGGTGGACCTGCGCGACGTGCCCGACCAGGTGCTGCGCTCCGAGGTCATCGTGATCACCCAGGAGAACTTCCTGTTTGACGGGACGGTGGCGGACAACATCCGGCTGGGCGCCCCTGACGCGTCCGCCGGCCAGGTCGAGGAGGCGGCCCGCGCGATCGGCGCACACGATTTCATCGCCGCGCTGCCGTCTGGTTACGACACCAAGGTCGGCAAGCGCGGCGGCCGCCTGTCCGCGGGCCAGCGCCAGCTGATCTCGTTCGCCCGCGCTTTCCTCGCCGCCCCCTCAGTGCTGGTCCTGGACGAGGCGACCTCGCTGCTCGACATCCCCAGCGAGCGCCTGGTCCAGGCCGCGCTCCGTACGGTGCTCGCCGGGCGCACCGCGATGATCATCGCGCATCGCCTGTCCACGGTGGCGATCGCCGACCGGGTCCTGGTGCTGGACCGCGGCCGCATCGCGGAAGACGGCCCGCCCAGTGTGCTGATCTCCGGCGGTGGCGAGTACGCCGCCCTGCACTCGAGCTGGGCCGCCACCCTCGCTTGACCCCACCTCCCGGGTGGTCCGGCGGCGCCGGTACCCTTGCGTGCTATGAGGAGGCGGCACCCCCAGATCAGCAGCGAGGCGGAACGGGCTCACCGAGCGGATGTCGAGCTGGCGGGCCGGCGCGAGGAGCTGCTCGCATCGGCCAAGGAAGCTGAGGACAAGTTCCGGCAGGCCCAGGCCAGGCGCGCCCCGGCCGCCGAGCTCCGCGACCTGGCCGAGGGGCTGGACGCGGCGCTCACCGCGGCGATGCGGGCCGCCTACGCGGCGCAGCGCGCCGCGATCGGCCCGCGCGGCTATGACGACCGGATCTACCGCCGCAAGGCCAGGGCCAAGCCGGCCGTGCACGCCCTCACCGCCGAAGCCGAGCGCCTGCTGACCCTGCGGGAGACCCACCGGCTTAACGACATCCCGGCCGAACCCCTCGAACCTGCCCTCTAGCAGGGCCCGATCGGGGTACCGTAGGGTGTGCCCTGAAGGCGAGGCGGGCCCGTTTCAGTATGACGTGGCTGTCACATACCGCTGAATCTGCGGCAATTTTCGCGTGAACCTTCCGGGCGTGGGCAACGTCAACATTGGTAGGGACCAGTCAAGCCGCAGCTAGACGACCGATCGCGGCGCCGGGGGTGGTGCAATCGATTGTCCGAGTTTGGGCGTGTCCCTTGCGGCGACCGCTGCGAGAGGGCACAGTTGGTCTAGACCGATTGAGTAAGCCCTGCATAACAAGCACGAGTGTCACCGCTTGTGGTTAGAAGGTGTCATTACGTAACCAGCGGAAAGCTACAAACGGGTGACGGGAAAACGATCGAGATGAACCATGGGAACGGCCGCACGACCTGCGGCACACTACTGCTGAGAACAATAACCCCTACCGATGAACTCCCCAGGAGGCACTGAGATGTGCCCGCACACGCCGCCGTGTCCGGATGCGTCAGCTCCGGACCGCGAAGCGGCACACACCATTGTCAGCCACCCTGAGCAGGGCTGGAGCCTGCTCTGCAACGGCATAGTGATCTTCGAAGACACGGGGGAACTGCTTCCGGACGGCGAGATGATCGAACCGCACCGTCCGACCGACCTGGCCCTGGACCGCCCCGCAAGGCGCCGGGCAGCCGCCGGTCTCACCGGCCGCGCCCCGGCCGCCTGAAGCCGTCCTCTCCCCGCCCCTCCGGGGATGATGATCCGCGCTTCTGTCAACGCTTTGTCATCGCACCAGTGCGCTAGGTAGCCATTCCGCGACCGCGGCCCTGATCAGGGCCGAGTGGCCCTTGAGGGCGTGCGTCTCCCCCGGCACCACGACGAGCCGGTTTACGTCGCTTTCTTCCGGGATGCCGAACGGGTCGCGCTCACCGTTGACGACCAGCACCGGAATGTCCCCTGCTCGCGGTTCGCGCAGTTCCCCGGCCCGTGACTTCCCGGTGGTGCCGGGCGGGCTCAGCGGGAACGCCAGCGCCACGACAGCCCGTGCCCCGGCCGTGACCGCCGTCCGGCACGCGACCCGGGCTCCGTTGCTCCGGCCGCCCTGGGCCAGCGGCGCTTCGGGGGCGAGCTCGCGCAGCACCGCGATGATCTCCACCCAGCTCTCGTCCTGCCGGACCGCTGACCCCGGTGCCCGCGCCCCCCGCACCCGGTACGGCTGCACGACCCGGGCTACCAGCCCCCCGAGGTCCACCGCGGCGTCCCGCGCCGCCAGCACGTCCGGCGAGCCGATTCCCCCGCCCGCCCCGTGCGTCAGCACCAGCAGGAACCGTGCCTTCCTGGTTCCCCCGTCCAGCTCAGCCTGCGCAACTCCCCCGCGGGTCACGATCTCCACGTCCACCTATTCTTCCCCGGGATCCGGACGGCGTCGATGAGCGGCGGGCACAGGTGGGGCTCGAACCGCTGGCCACGTACCTGGCCGGGATGCTCGAGCACTTCGGCGCCCCTGAGCCCTTCAGGACAACCCGTATGGCCTGCGGCTCAGCGATGGAGTGCTGGCTGCCGGACGACGACATCACCCTCACCTGCGTGGGGTGCGGGGAAGCGATGACCGTGATGGGTGTACCACCACCACCACCAGGGCGGGGGTGAGGACAACGACGGCGAGAGCACGGGGGATGGCGGAGCCGGAGACAGCGCGGGCGATGACGGCGGCGGTGGCGGTGGGGCCGGGGGCAGGACCGGGGCCGGGGAGCGCGACTGCCTCACCGGGAAGTGCGGGGCCCGGGCCGCCGCCGGCGAGCGCGCCGGAAGCAGGGACGCGATGACGTTCTCGCTCCGCGGCTTCTTAGACTTCGGCTTCGCCGCGGACTTCCGCGAGCGGGCTGACCTCCCGTGCGCCGCGGACGACGCTGCGGGCGGCGCGGCAGCCGACGGCGGCTGGGGGACGACGGTCCTGACCACCGCGACGGGACTGTCGTGGCTGCCGGGCGGGCGTGACCCGCTGGCGGCAAGAAACGTTCCGGCCGCGGCGCCGACGATCGTCGCGGCGGCCACGATCGCCGCCCGCTGCCGGCGCACGGAAGCCCGGTGCCGGGCCGCTGGCGGTGCGCCGGCCGGCCACAGCGCGGCCAGCGCCACGGCTGCTTCGCTGAGATGCGACCGGCCGCGCTCAGCCCAGTCGGGTCCGTAGGCGCCCGACGCCACCTGGCGCAGTGCGGCCACCAGATCGAGCGCGTCGGCGGGCCGCTGCCTGAGGTTCTTGGCCATCCCGGCCGAAACCAGCGGCCGGAGCGGTTCGGGCACCAGTTCCAAGGGCACCGGCGCGACGCGGTGCTGCCGGAGCAACTGGATCGAGTCCCCGATGAATGGGCGGCTCCCGGTCAGGCACTCATAGAAAGTCACCGTGGCCGCGTAGACATCACCCGCCGGGCTGGCCGGCGAGCCCGCGATCTGCTCCGGTGCGGCATAACACAGCGTTGCCAGCGGATACCCCTGGTCCCCCGTGCGTGCCGCGATGCCGAAGTCGGTCAGCTTGCTGACGCCGTCGCCGTCGACGAGCACGTTCTCCGGCCGGCAGTCCCGGTGCACCACACCGCGCCGGTGCGCGGCCGCCAGGCCCAGCAGCGAGCCCTGCAGCACGGCGAGCGCGGCCTCCGGGGTGGTGCGGTCCTGACTGGCCAGGATCTGACGCAGCGAGATACCGTGCACCAGCTCCATGACGATGGCGGCACCCGAGGACGACTCCACGTACTCGTAGAGCCGGACTACGTTCACCTCCTCCACGGAGGACAGAGCGGCCGCCTCGCCGCGGAACCTCTTGGTGAACTCCCGGTCGGTGACCAGCTCACCGCTCAGGTACTTGATGGCCACCGGTGCGCCCGACGCGTCGTGCCTCGCCGCTACCACGTTGCCGGAACCGCCAGAGCCGAGCGGCCGCAGCGCGGTGTACCCAGGAACATCCCACTTCGTCATGCCCGACCCGCTCCCTTCACGGTGAGCGAGGATACTATCACTCTCCGCTGTCGAAGTGTGGTCGCGACACGGTCAGCGGGAGATCAGGCCGCGGTCAGGGCGCGGTCAGGAGCTTCTTGAGGAACTGGCCGGTGTAGCTGCCCTCTACCATCGCGACCTTCTCGGGCGGGCCGGCCGCCACGACGGTGCCGCCGCCCGCGCCGCCCTCCGGGCCCAGGTCGATCACCCAGTCAGCGGTCTTGATGACGTCCAGGTTGTGCTCGATGACGATCACCGTGTTCCCGGTGTCGACCAGGCGGGTCAGCACGCCGAGCAGTTTGCGGATGTCCTCGAAGTGCAGCCCGGTGGTGGGCTCGTCGAGCACGTAGATCGTCCGGCCGGTCGCCCGGCGCTGCAGCTCGGAAGCCAGCTTCACCCGCTGCGCCTCGCCGCCGGACAGGGTCGGCGCGGGCTGCCCCAGGCGGACATAGCCGAGGCCGACGTCGACCAGGGTCTTCAGGTGCCGGTGGATCGCGGGCACCGGCTCGAAGAACTCCGCCGCCTCCTCGATCGGCATGTCCAGTACCTCGGCGATCGTCTTGCCCTTGTAGTGCACCTGAAGGGTGTCCGTGTTGTACCGGGCCCCGTGGCACACCTCGCACGGCACGTAGACGTCGGGCAGGAACTGCATCTCGATCTTGATCGTGCCGTCGCCCG
>Ga0126381_100001181_pt1 | contig 28383 bp, 32 predicted proteins | sample PanSoiMetPlot_28_FD_96465 | JGI IMG/M metagenome (GOLD analysis project Ga0126381, IMG submission 96465) | Tropical forest soil microbial communities from Panama - MetaG Plot_28 | ecosystem: Environmental > Terrestrial > Soil > Tropical forest > Bulk soil | place: Panama | collected 2016-02-17
CGCACCGTGCCGCGCTTCCATCCTGATACCGACACCGGCCCGGACGCGAACTGGGCGGCCGGCGGGCGCCCAGTTTCCCGGCGCCGCGGTGCCTGCCTCGTCGACAGGGTTTCGGGCGACGCCGGATCGTACGGCGACGGCTGACCACGACTTCGGAGGTTGATGATGGATTCGTCCGCACCGGTCGCGGGCCTGGCGCCCGCCGTTCTCGATCCGCGCCGCTGGTGGGCGCTCGCGCTGCTTTGCGGCGCGTTCTTCATGGTGATCCTCGACGGCACGATCACGATCGTGGCGCTGCCCTCGATCGGCGCCGATCTCGGCTTCGCGAGGCAGGACCTGCCGTGGGTGCTGAGCGCCTACGCGCTCACCTTCGGCGGCCTGTTGCTGCTCGGAGGGCGCGCGGCCGACCTGCTCGGACGCCGGCGCGTGTTCATGGCCGGTGTCCTGGTCTTCACGGCCGCCTCGCTGCTGTGCGGGCTCGCCTGGTCGCCCGCGGCGCTCCTGGCGGCCCGCGTGGTCCAGGGCGCCGGCGCCGCGATCATGACCCCGACCGCCCTCTCGATCATCTCCACGACGTTCCCGGACGGCCCTGAGCGGAACCGGGCGCTCGGGATCTGGGGCGGGCTCGGCGGCATCGGCGCCACCGCGGGGTGGCTGATCGGCGGCCCGCTCGTGGACGGCCCCGGCTGGCGGTGGATCTTCTTCATCAACATCCCCGTCGGCCTGGCCGCGCTTACGCTGTCACCCGTGCTGCTGCGCGAGAGCCGGGACTCGCTGACGCGGCGAAGCTACGACCCCGCCGGGGCGCTCACCATCACCGGTGCGCTCGTCCTGCTCGTCTACGCGGTCGTCAAGGCGCCGGACGCCGGCTGGGGCGACGCCCGGACGATCGTCCCGATCGCCGGCTCGGCCCTGCTCCTGGCCGCCTTCGCGCTGATCGAGTCGCGCCACCACGCACCGCTGCTGCCGCTGCGCATCCTCCGTTCGCGCACGCTGGCCAGCGCGAACGCCGTGACGGTGTTCATCGGCACCGTCGCGGTGGGCATGCCGTTCGTCCTCACGCTCTACGCGCAGCGGGTACTCGGCTACTCCGCCGTGAAGTTCGGGGTCGGCTCGGTCGTGCTCGCGGTTGCGGCCACGGCAGGCGCACTCGTCGGTCAGGCCGCGGTCCTCAAGGCCGGCTTCCGCGTGGTCGCCGCCACCGGCCTGGCGCTCATGGGCGCGGGGTCGCTCGTGCTCACCCAGGTCTCCGCAGGTGGCAGCTACTTCCCGGACATCTTCTTCGGGCTGCTCCTGTGCGGTCTCGGGATCGGCTCCGCGTTCGTGACCGCCACGGTCGCGGCGCTCGCCGGCGTCGCCGGGCGCGAGTCCGGCCTCGCCTCGGGCCTCAGCAACACCGCCCTGCAGATCGGGTCGGCGCTCGGCGTCGCCATCGTCTCGACCGTTGCCTTCTCCGGCTCCGCGGACTACCTGGCCGCGCACGCGGGCGCGAACCCGCTCGTCGTGCTCAACGAGGGCTACCGGTCCGCGTTCGCGGCCTGCGCCGTGCTGGCCGCGATCGGCCTGGCGCTGGCGCTGCTGCTCCCCGGCCGGCCGCGGAAGGCGGCGCACGAGTTGCCCGAGCCGACCCTGGCGGCCAGGGCCGCGGACCGCTAACCGGCAACACCAACAGAAGGAGAACCGACATGGGAAAGATCGTCGTGAGCGAAAACGTCACGCTCGACGGAGTCATCCAGGACCCGGCCGGCGACGAAGGCTTCAGGGTCGGCGGCTGGGTCGGCCTGATCAAGGACAGCCCGCAGCTCAGCCAGCTCGCGCTCGACGAGGCCCTCGGCGCCGAGGCCCTGCTGCTGGGCCGGCGGAGCTACGAGTGGTTCGCCGCGCGGTGGCCATCGCGGAGCGGCGAGCTGGCGGACAGGCTGAACAGCCTGCCCAAGTACGTCGTGTCCGCGACCCTCGAACATCCCTCCTGGAACAACTCGACGGTGCTCAAGGGCGACGTGCATGACGAGGTCTCGAAGCTGAAGCAGAAGCTCAACGGGGAAATCGTCGTCCCCGCCAGCTCCCAGCTCGTACACGCGCTGATAGAGCACGACCTGGTCGACGAGCTGCGGCTGAAGATCTTCCCGGTCGTGCTGGGGGCCGGCGAGCGCCTCTTCGGCGAGACCAGCGACCGGAAACCCCTGCGCCTCGCCGGCACCCAGGTCGTCGAGGGCAACGTCGCCTTCCTCACCTACCAGCGTGTCCCAGACGCCTAGCGGGCATGCCTGTCTCGCCCGGCCACATGGCCCCGGTGCCCGCAACTCAGGGACAATCGGTCAGTATGCGGATCGGCATCGAGGCGCTGCGGGCGGAGACGCCCGGCTGTGCCGGGCGGATTCACCTCAACAACGCCGGCGCGGGGCTCATGTCGCAGCCAACGCTGGACGTGATGACCGCGCACCTGCTCCGGGAGGCAGAGATCGGCGGGTACGAGGCCGCGGCCGAGGCGCAGCCCGCGGTCGCCGTCACCTATGAGGCGATTGCCGAGCTGGTTGGCGGGCGAAGCGACGAGGTGGCCCTGTTCGACAATGCCACTCATGCCTGGAATGCGGCGTTCTACTCGGTGCCGCTGCGCCCGGGTGACCAGATCCTGACCGGCCGCGCTGAGTATGGCAGCAATGTGCTGGCCTACTGGCAGGCCGCCCGGCGGGCCGGTGCCGAGGTCGTGGTGGTGCCCAACGACGAGCATGGCCAGCTGGACGTGGCCGCCCTGGAACGGCTGGCCGGCCAGCGGACCCGGCTGATCGGGGTCAGCTACGTGCCGACCAGCGGCGGCCTGGTCCAGCCCGTCGCCGAGATCGGACGGATCGCCCGCGCCTGCGGCGCGCTGTTCTTGCTGGATGCCACCCAGTCGGCCGGCCAGTTCCCGGTGAACGTGGACGCCATAGGCTGCCACATGCTGACCGGCACCGGCCGCAAGTTCCTGCGCGGCCCGCGGGGCACCGGTTTCCTGTGGGTGCGCACGTCCGCGCTGGACCGGCTCGACCCGTTCGTCGCCGAGATCGGCTCGGCGACCTGGGATGGGCATCAGGGCTTTACCTGGGCGCCTGGCGCTCGCCGGTTCGCCACCTGGGAGCACAGCTACGTCAACGTCTTGGGCCTGGGCGCCGCTGTCCGGCAGGCCCTCGACCTGGGCCTGGAGGATATCGGGCGGCGCACCGCCGCGCTGGGCGACAGGCTCCGCGGCCAGCTGGCCGGGCTGCCGGGCGTCACCGTGCATGACCTCGGGCAGATCCGCTGCGCCATCGTCACCGCCAAGATCGACGGGCTGGCAGCGGAGCAGGCGGCCGGGGCCCTCGCCCGCGCCGGAGTAAACGTCTCCACCACGGTGCCCGAGGACAACCCGCTGGACACGCAAGACCGCGGCGTCCACCCGCTGATCCGGTTCTCCCCCCACTACTACAACACCGAGGATGAAATCGACCGCGCAACGGAGCTGGTGGCCGGCCTGGCCAGGTTACCGGCTGGCGGGTCGTTCCTCGCCTTCACGGGCCGTCGGCGTAGTGGCCTTCGTCGAGTTTGGGCGGAGTCTGGACGGCCTGACCATTCAGCGTTACCTTGAGGTTGCGGTTGATGAACCAGCCGGGGCCTGCTGCGTGCCCGGCTCGTTCCGACCCCCGTCGCGAGTGGCGCTGGCGGAGCGTTCAGATGGGCTCGCGCACGGCCCAGGCGGTTCCCGCCTGGTGGCCCGCTATGGCGACGGTAGCCTTCCAGGCGGTCGCGGCCCGCGCCGCGCGGCCTTGCGTGCACCGAAGTCGGCGCGGGCCGCTCAGCCGTCCAGCGGCCAGGCCCTGCTTCCCGGCGTCAGGCCGCGGGCCTCGGGTAGATCGCCAGTACCCGGTCAAGTCCGGTCAGCTCAAAGAGCCGCCGGACATTGGCTGAGGGCATCACGATCCGAAGCTCAATCCCGTCGGCGGCCGCCTTGTTGTGGGCCAGCAGCAGCTCCTTGGCCCCGCTGGAATCGCAGAAGGTGGTGGCTGTCATGTCGGCGATGACGGTGGCCACGCCGAGGGCGAACGCTGAGGCAAGCTCTTCGCCGATGCCGGGGGCATTGGTGGCGTCGATCTCGGCAGGCAGCCGGATCACCGTCGGGGGGGTCGGGTCACGGGCAAGGCGCTGGGATTCAGCCATCAGCGGCTCACCTCCGCAGATCAGGAGCCGTGAGCCCGGGGATGGCGTGCCGCGGAACGAGCCAGCCCCGGAACCACGGCTGGCTCGACAACCGCTACCCTCATCGTCCCCGCGCGGCGGGTGGCCGTCCAGCCCTGAGCCTGCCAGGCGTTACTGACCGTAATGCCCGGCCTTAGCGGGATCGGCGCGGCGATGAGAGCGACGGGGATGAAACCGGGCAGGCTAGCTATCGAACGGGACCACGTCACACCGGTCCCGGTCCAGTTCCTGGCAGCAGGCCAGGCACCAGGGCCGGCGCGCCACCTGGCCGCCCTGGCCGGTGACCCAGAACCCGGCCGGGTTCTGCCGGCAGTGAATGCAGAGCTGGACGGTGCGCGGCAGCAGGCGGGGAGCGGTCACCGTGCGCCGCCGGGATGTGGTCACGGCGGCGGGCAGGCTCCCGCGGTCTCGCCGGCCGGCCCGATGGCCGACGACTACGCCCGCGGCCGCCGCTATGTCCAGGGTCAGCCGCTCGACAAAGCTGTCGCGCCCTGGCCGACGGGTCCGGTTCATGGCCACCTCCTCACGAGCCGGGATCGTGCCTGGCCGGCCGACGCCGGCTAGGCACGGTCATGGCTCAGGCCGCGCTGACGGTCACGCGCCGCCGCGCCGCGCGCGTCACGTAAACAGTCGCCGCCAGCGCGCCGATGAGCAGCGCGGCCCCGGCCACGATGAGAGTGACCTGCCAGACGGGCATGCCACCGGTGACCGCCGTGTGCGCGTGCACGGGCAGCGGCGGGTGCTTGTACCAGCCGGGCGGATCGGGCCGCACGGGACGGCCGCGGGCAGCCCCTCCGGCCACGGCGGCCTGGGCCGCCCCGGCGCCGAGCGCCAGCACGGCGCTGGTCAGCCCGGCCAGGATGACGGCGAGACGACCGATGATGTGGAAACGCTTCATGACGACAACCCCCCATGATTCAGAGCGTCAGGCTCCTGTAATGGAGAGCGTGACGGGGCCGGCCTGGATACATGGCGTGGACGGTCCGTTAGGTTGACTGTCAGCTCGGCAGCCGGGACGGGATCGCCGGCATGATTGAGGAGCGGATGAGCAACGTCGTCGTGGTAGGCGCCGGACTGGCCGGACTGGCCGCCGCCCGGCGGCTGGTGGCGCGCGGGCACGAGGTGACCGTGGTCGAGGCCCGTGAGCGCGTCGGCGGGCGTACCGAGGGCCTGGTGCTGGAGGACGGCACGCCGCTGGAGCTCGGCGGGCAGTGGCTCGGCGAGGGCCACACCCGGATGCACGAGCTGGTGGGCGAGCTGGGGCTGTCGACGTTCCGGACCTGGAACGACGAGGGAAGGCTGCTGCTGGACCTGCAGGGCAAGCGATCCACGATGAAGCCGAGCAAGGGGGCCGTCCCGCGCCTCTCGCCGTTTGCGCTGGCCGACCTCGCGCAGGGCCTGCTGCGCTTCGCGCGCCTGGCCGCCCGCACCGATCTGGAGCGGCCGTGGCTCACGCCCGGCGCTGAGGTGCTCGACGGGCAGACCTGGGAGAGCTGGATCCGCCGCAACCTGCGCACCAGGGCGGGACGCGCCTACTTCCACGTGGCCTGCGAGGCGGTGTGGGCCGCCGAGGCGAGCGATGTGTCGCTGCTGCACGCGCTGTTCTACACGCACTCCAACGCTGACCTGGACACGCTGCTGGCGGTCGACCGGGGAGCCCAGCAGGACCGGGTGGTCGGCGGATCGGTCCGGGTCGCCGAGGCGATGGCCGCCGCGCTCGGCGACCAGGTGGTCCTGGGGTCCCCGGCACGCCGGATCGAGCACGACGGCCACGGGGTCCGCGTCATCGTCCGTGACGGCTCGCAGTACCGCGGAGACGCGGCCGTCGTGACGTTGCCCCCGACGCTGGCCGGCCGGCTGGAGTACGACCCGCCGCTGCCTTCCTGGCGCGACCAGCTCACCCAGCGGATGCCGGCGGGCTCGGTCATCAAGGCGTTCGCGATCTACCAAGAACCGTTCTGGCGCAAGGACGGGCTCAACGGGCAGGTCGCCTCGGACGCCGGGCCGGTGAAGGTGACCTTCGACAACTCACCGCCGCCCGGCCGGCCCGGCGTGTTGATGGGCTTCCTGGAGGGCAAGGAGGCCCGCATGTGGGCGCGCCGCAGCCCGGCCGAACGGCGGGAGGCCGTGATCGGCTGCTTCACCCGGTACTTCGGTGACGCCGCAGGCCGGCCCGAGCAGTACGTCGAGCGGGACTGGATGGCCGAGGAGTTCACCCGGGGCTGCTACGGCGCGCACTTCGCGCCGGGGGTCTGGACGTCCTACGGGGAGGCGTGGCGGGCGCCGGCCGGGCGCATCCACTGGGCCGGCGCCGAGTGCGCCCCGCGGTGGAACGGCTACATGGAGGGCGCCGTCCGCAGCGGCGAGGCCACCGCGGAGGCGATCGCCGCGCTGTGATGTAACCGTCGTGCTCCGTCAGGCCGCCCAGGGCGCAGGCTGGGTACTGGTGATCATCCGGGTGGTGAAGCCGGCGGTGAAGCGCCGCCACCAGGCCGGGTCGAGTCCCGGGGAGACCGCGCGGGCGGGCGCTGGCGTGGTGACGATCCGCTGGTAGATGTCGGCGGCCGTGGTGGCGGGGAGGCGGACCGTAGCGGCCCAGGCCGCGAGGGTGTCGTCGAGGCTCATCGTGGCTCCGGGGCGGCTGGGTCGTCGTAGCGGGCCAGCGCGGCCGCGAGGGCACGGCGGGCCAGGGACAGCCGGTAGCGTACGGTGCCGGCCGGCACGCCCAGGGCGGTGGCGATCTCGGCGCTGGTCAGCCCGCCGGCGGCGGCCATCGCCAGCGTGGTGCGCTGCTGCTCGGGCAGCTGCTTGATCGCCTCGCCCACGATCGCGACCCGTTCGGCGGCGATGACCGCGGTGGCCGCCGACGGCGGCGCGGGCGCGGGCTCATCGCCCAGGGCGGCCTCGGCGCCGGCCCGGGTGCGCTCGTGGCGGAAGGTGTCGATGGACAGGTTCCGGGCCACCGTGAAGATCCACGCCCGCTGCCCGTCGGGGGACCTGCCCGACAGCTCCGGGAGCCGCTGCCATACCCGCATGAAGACCTCCTGCATCAGGTCGGCGGCCACCCACCGGTCGGCGGTCCGGCCGACGAAGTAGGCGTGCACCGCGGTCCGGTGCGCCTCATACAGCCGCCCGAACTCAGCTTCCGGGTCCATCGTCGGCCCGGATGGTCCCGAAGGCGTCGGCGGCGAGCACCTGCAGCACCGGCACCAGGTCGCCCGGCGCGGTCAGGTCACCGAGCAGGATGATGTCGGCCACCTTCTCCAGCAGCACGGCCTCGGTGACGCCCGGGGCGATGCAGAGATCAGCCAGCACCACCAGGCTCACCTGATGATCGAGCAGCCGGAAGAAGTCCGGGCCGAGGCGGGTGTCCTCGATAATGATCCGCGGGTCATCGCTGCGGTACCAGGCCGACTGGCCTTGCGCGTGAAGGCGCGGCTCCAGCATCTCCCGGCTGGCGGCCGGCGCGACAAGCTGGCCGGCGACGATCACCTGCGCGTACCCCACGCTGGTGACCGGCCCGGTCACCACCACCTGCCCGGCGGCGAGCAGGACGTCATCGGGCTGGCCCGCCGGGTTGGCCAAGATCGTGCCCGAGAGCTTCACCTGGCCGGAGAGCACCTTGAGGTGCTGTCCCTCGGCGTACTGGTAGTAGGTGACGCTGCCCACACCGCCGCCCAGCGCCGGGCCGATGGCCGACTCGCTGCCCTGCGGGGCAAGAACCGACCCCACCACGCTGACCTGCCGCGGCACCACGCCGGTCACCGGGCTGGTGATAAGCAGCACCCCGACGACAACCAGCACGTCCTCGGCTGCGCCGAGCCCGTCGCCGCCCACCATCAGCGGGCCGACATGCACCCGCACGTTCGCGCCGTCAGGCACGTAGATCACCCCGCCCACGCCCTCGGTGGGGATCGCCGCATATGCGCCCGCCAGCGATTCGGGAACCACTACCGCTCCCGCGCCCTCGATCCGGCTGACCGCAGCCAGTTCCTCCGCCGAGGTCAGGTGACTGAAATCCACCACCCCCTGGCCGCTCAGGACGCCGCCGCCACCGGACGGCCCGCTCTCGGTCATCGTGTCCTCCCCGCCACCTTGGTACCACCCGCCGGTGCCCAGCCGCCGAGCAGGCGGCCAGCGCGGGCAGCGCCGGCCGACGTGGGCCGCGATCTGGCCGTCGCCAGCATCAGCGACCTCGCCAGCCGGCCCGGCACCCCGGTCGGGCGGCGAGCCTGCCGGGCCATCCTGGCCCGCTCAGCTTCGCCGATGAGCTCCCCACCGCGCATCCGGACCATCCTGTACTCATCCATCACCCTCACCGCCCTTCGGACCGGCGTCTCATCCCATACCACGGACACCGGGCCCAAGTGTTGGGTCGGTAAGGGTTCGGTGCCCGGTGCCCGGCTGGGCCACGCTTATCATGAAGAGGGCCAGCGGGGACGGGATGATCGCCGGGCCAAGACCCGTCAGGCTTGTGAGTCGTGCCGGCGGGGGGAGGCGCCCGTGGCGATGGAACCGCAGGATCCCGGCGTGGGATGGGCGGCCGACCGCGGCCGCATGCGGGCCTCCGACGCAGACCGCGAGCAGGTCATCGACGCCCTGAAGGCAGCGTTCGTGCAGGGCCGGCTGAGCAAGAGCGAACTGGTCAGGCGAGCCGGCCGGGCCCTTGAGTCGAGGACCTACGCAGAGCTGGCTGGCACCACCGCAGGCATCCCGGCCAGGGGAACGGCCGCTCCGCTGCCGCGCCAGCCCGCCTCGCCCGCGCGCGCCAGGCCGGTCAACGGGAAGGTCATCGCCTGGGTCGTGAGCGTGATCATCCTGGCGCCCGCACTGGGCGTCGCCTTCTTCGCCACCTACTACGGCAGCTTCTTCATCCTTCTTCTGCTCGGTTTCGGCGCGGCGACTGCGCTCGGCACGCCCGGACCGCCGGGAGCTGGCCGCCACGGCGTGTTAGCAGCCGCAGTAGACGCCAGCAGGCGCAGGCCGGCCCGCGAAGCCGCGGGCGCGCGGCAAACATGTGGTTGCGGGCATCTGGCCGTTGCGACAATCTGAAGGTGCGGAAGGCTGATATCAGCGCCGGCCTGGTGTCACGGCTGGTCGCGACCCAGTTCCCGCAGTGGGCGGACCTGCCGGTCAGGCCCGTCGACGTCGATGGCTGGGACAACGCGACCTTCCGTTTGGGCGAGGGAATGCTGGTCCGGCTGCCCAGCGCCGAAGAGTATGTTCCAGGGACCCGCAAGGAGCAGCGGTGGCTGCCGGTCCTGGCCGGCCAGTTGCCGCTGCCGATACCCGAGCTGCTGGCGGCGGGCGGGCCGGCCTGTGGTTTCCCGCGGCCATGGTCGGTGTACCGGTGGATCGATGGCACTCCGGTCTCCGGGCGGACGGTGCCGGACCTGCCGCAGTTCGCTGCCGATCTGGCGGGTTTCCTCACCGCCCTGTACCGGATCGACCCGGCGGGCGGGCCGCCGCCCGGGCCGCACAATTTCTTCCGCGGCGGCCCGCTGGCGGTCTACGACGGCGAGACGCAGCAAGCGCTCGGCGCACTGCAGGGCCACATCGATGTCGTGCTGGCCGCCGAGGTCTGGCAGGCCGCACTGCGGGCCACCTGGCCGGGCCGCCCGGTGTGGTTCCACGGCGACGCCCAACCTGGCAACCTGCTGGCCAAGCGCGGGCGGCTGTGCGCGGTCATCGATTTCGGCACCTGCGGCGTGGGTGATCCCGCCTGCGACACCACGATCGCCTGGACGTTCCTGTCCGGCGAGAGCAGCCGCGTTTTCAAGGAACGGCTGCCCGTGGACGCAGCGACCTGGGTCCGGGGACGCGGCTGGGCGATCTGGAAGGCCATGAAGGTTCTCGTCGGCGCGCTCCACCACGACCCGCAGGACGCCGCGTTCACCACACGCGTCATCGACAAGATCCTGGCCGACCACCTGGCTGACCGGTAACGACGGCCCCGTCACGACGCGATCATCAGTTCGCGGTGCCCTGAACATGGTCGCGCCAGGAATGGCGCGGCCGGTCCGCGTGGACCGGAACGTGGTCGCGCCAGGAATGGCGCGGCTCGAAGCCCAGGACCTCCCGGGCGCGGTCGATCGCGAGCAGGGTGCCGGACTCCCCGATGTCGCGGGTCAGCCGGACATCGGGGAAGACCTCGGCCAGCAGCGCTGCCGACGGGCGGTCCATGACGGTGTCGGCGGCCGCGATGATGAAGCTCGGGCTGCCCGCGACCGCCTCCGCGGGAGCCTCGAGGGCCAGCCGGCACGCCGCGGCCACGTCCCGCTCGTCGATGTAGCCCCACAGGTTCCACTTGCGTGCCCGCGGATCCGGCCAGAAGGACGGAAACTGCTGGTAGCTGGCTGGCGCCATGATGTTGGACAAGCGCAGCGCGACGAACGGGATGCCCGACCACTGCGCGATGTGCCCGGCGATCGTCTCGCTGGCCACCTTCGACAGCGCGTACGTGGTCGTCGGCACCGGGTAGTGGTCCTCGTCCACCGGCGCGTAGCGCGGCGGCACGTTGAACGGCAGGCCGAGCGTGGTCTCGCTGGACGCCCACACCACCCGGCCCAGGCCTAGGCGGCCGGCCGCCTGGAACACGTTGAAGTTCATGGTGATGTTCGCGTTGAACGTGACCGCCGGGGTGGACAGGCCGGGCGCCGGGATGTTGGCCAGGTGGACAACGGCCTCGGCGGCCTGCAGCGCCTCGACCGCCTGCCCGTAATCGGTGAGATCGGCGCGGAGCATGCCGCCCTGGAGATCCTCCTTGGTCGCCGCGATATCGGTCCTCAGCACGTGGTAGCCGTGCCCGAGCAGTTCGGCGACCACCGCCCGGCCGGCCTGCCCGCTGGCTCCCGTCACGCAGATCCGCCGTGTCATCGCCGTCTCCTCACGTCTGTCCGGTGTGTACCCACGAGCCTGGCGGCGAAGCTAGGCCAGCGCCGCCGCAGGCACGGTCACGGGTCGAGGCGGCGTGCGGCGCGCAGCACGGTCAGCGCGCCGGCGGACAGTCAGCCCGCTACGCGGGGGCGATGTCTCGGCTCACGATCCACGCGTGCTTGCCCACCTGCCGTCCCCGCGTGAACCCGTGCTGCTCGAACAGCTCGACCGTGGCGCTGAACAGGAACCGGCTCTGAGCTTCGCGGCCGACGGTGGTCTCGGAGATCGCTTCGATCAGGCCGCCGCCTGCGGCGGCGATCTGCGCGAGCGCGCCCTCGAGCCCGGCTCGTGCGATCCCCTGGCCGCGATGCCGCTTGTCAACGAATATGCAGGTGATCCGCCAGCGCGCAGGAGGCGGCGGGTCCTTGTGGTACTCACGGCCGTGCCTGAGCTCAAGCTCGTCCGGGCCGCCGTACTGGCACCAGCCCTGCGCGAGCCCCTGCTCATCGAAGACCAGCGCCGCATGCGCGTGGCCGGCCCGCACGAGCTGCTCCTTCAGCGTGCGGGGATCGCTGATCCGGCGCTGGTACGCCGAGTGAAATGCGATGCACCAGCAGCCGCCGTAGATCCCGTTGTTGCGCTCGACCAGTTCCGCGAACGCGTCCCAGGTGGACGCGTCCAGCGGCCGGATCGTGTAGGGCACCTGGCTGAGCGGGCTCGCTGAGCTGGGGGCGGGGGGTGGGCGGCGGTCAGGCATCGGCGGCCTCGGCCAGCAGGCCGGCCAGCTCGGCCGGACGGGTGAACATCGGCCAGTGGCCCGACTCGATGTCGGCGTAATCGATGTGCCGGGCTTTGGAAAGCTCTGGTACCTCGCCCCCGTCGATCCACTCCCGGGCCTGGGCCGGGGAGAACTCGGGGCAGATCAGCGTGACGGGTACGTCCAGCCGCCGCGCGTCTCGCAGGTGCACGACCCCCTTCGCCACCGCTTCGGGGACCGGGATCGCGGCGCCCGCGATGCGGTGACGCTGCTGCTCGTCGAGGTCAGCGGAGTCCGGGCCGTCGAACGGCTCCCACCCGGGGAACGGCATGACGCCGCCGGCCAGCTCGAAGAAGCCGGCGTACACCTGGCCGTCACCGGAGGGGAAGCCCCCGATCATGACAACCCGCGCCACCTTGTCCGGCCGGGCATCGGCGGCCATCCAGGCGAGCGTGCTGGCGGCCGAATGACCGACGACGACCACGCTGCGGGCAGCGGCATCGACGGCCGCCAGCACGGCCGCATGCTGGTCGGCCAGCGTGGCCGTGGCCGGCGGCGCCCCCTGACCAGGCAACCAGACGGGCACGGCCTGATGGCCCAGCGCCCGCAGAGGCGGAACAACCGCGTCCCAGGCGGACCCGTCGAGCCACAGGCCGGCGATAAGGAGGAGATCCATGGCTTCACCGTAGAGGCATTACCGGACGATCAGCTTCCGATTAACCGGTGACTCTCCTACGCTCATATCGTGGCATCTAAGGCCAGCCCCACCGCTCGGGCGCTGCAGACCCTCGAGATCCTGCAGATCCAGCCCGGCACGACCGCCGACCAGATCGCTGAGCGCCTCGGGGTCACAGGACGCGCGGCACGCCGGTATGTCGCGATCTTGCGAGAGGCCGGGGTGCCCGTCGAGTCCTCACGCGGCCGGTATGGCGGCTACCGGCTCGGCCGGGGGATGCGGCTGCCACCGGTCGTCTTCACCCAGGAGGAGGCGCTGGGACTGGTGATGGCCGTGCTCGAGGGCCACCCGGCGGCGACCGGCGCCGGCGAGCTGGCCGGCTCAGCGCTGGCCAAGGTCATCCGGGCGCTGCCAGAGAACGTCGGCCGCCAGGCCGCGGCACTGCGCGAATACGCCTCAGCGGCACCCGACCGCCACGCCGCTCATCCTGATCCCGCCGTGACCAGCGCACTCGTCGTAGCCGTCGCGTCCAGGCGCCGGGTACGGCTCCGGTACCGGAGCGAGTCAGGCCGCGAATGGGAAGCAGAGGCCGACCCGTGGGCGGTCGTGGTCCGCCACGGACGCTGGTACCTGCTGTGCCATTCCCACCATGCCGGCGCGGTCCGCAGCTACCGGGTCGACCGGGTCCGCGCGGTCGAGCACACTCGCCACTCGTTTGCCCCGCCCGACGGGCTGGACCCGGTAACGGCGCTCGAGGAGAACCTCGGCGAAGGCTGGGACTTCCCCGCCCGCGTCGTGTTCAACGCGCCACCCTCCGAGGTGGCACCGTGGGTCCGCCCGCCGATGGGACACCTCGAAACACACGCCAGCGGATGCGTGCTGGTCGGCAGCACCAGCAACCCGGCCATGTACGCACAAGAGTGGCTGGCCGCCATGCCGTTCGCCTTCCGCGTCGAGGGCGGCGATGAACTGCGCGCCGCCGTCGCAGCGCTCGCGTCGCGATGCGCGGCCGCGGTCGCAGACCGGCGACCGACGACCTCGGGGTCCTCATGACACGGACGCGAGTTCCCCCGGTGCTCGTCACCGGAGCAACCGGCCGGGTTGGGCGCGTCGTGGTCGACCTGCTGACAGACGCGGGGGTGCCGGTCCGCGCCCTCACGCGTCGCGCCGAGGCGGCGGCGACGCTGCCAGCGAGCGTCGAAGTCGTCACCGGCGACCTCACCGTGCCCGAATCGCTCGACGCGGGACTGCGGGGTGCCGGCGCCGTCTTCCTGGTCTGGACCGCCCCGCCGGCGACTGCCCCGGCGGTTGTCGGCCGTCTGGCCACCTACGCGCGGCGCGTGGTCTTCCTGTCATCACCGCACCAGACTCCGCACCCTTTCTTCCGGCAACCGAATCCGATGGCGGTGCTCCACGCCGGCCTCGAGCAGCTCATCGCGGCCGCCGGGCTCGAGCCCACGATCATCCGGCCGGGGATGTTCGCGTCGAACGCGCTGTCCTGGTGGGCGACCGTGATTCGCGCCGGTGGTGTCGTCCGGTGGCCTTACGGCGCTGCCGAGACGGCACCTGTCGATGATCGCGACGTGGCCGCCGTCGCGGCGCGGGCCCTGTATCAGGACGGGCATGCCGGAGGCGACTACGTCCTCACGGGCCCCGAGTCGCTGAGTCAGGCCGAGCAGGTGAGCATCATCGGTGACGTGCTGGGGCGCCGGATCGAATTTGCGGAGCTGTCACCGGACGAGTTCCGAAGCGAGACGGAGGGAAGCTGGCCGCGCCCGGCCGTGGACATGCTGCTCGCCGCGTGGGGCGCAACGATGGGAAGGCCGGCGTTCATCACCTCTACGGTGTTCGACATCCTCGGATCGCCGCCGCGATCGTTTCGCCAGTGGGCCGCCGATCACGCCACCGCGTTTACGGCAGGCCCGACCCCTTCGAGGTGACGCCCGGTGCTTGGCGCGGCGCGGCCGCCGTTGGCCCGCTCGCGGGTCACCGGCGGCCGCCGTGATGACGCTCACCGCGCGGCTGGTACCGCCCCGGCCGTCCTGGCCTGGTGGGTCGTGGCCGCCTGCCCGGCCGGCGCGTCCGGCGCCTGGCCCGGCAGGGCCAGCCCGGCGAGGGCCCCGGCCAGGGCCAGGCCGGCCGCGGCCGCGATGGCGGGCACGAACCCGGCGCTGAACGCGGCGGCCGAGGTGTAGCCGCCGGCCACGGCGAACACGGCGGCGGCGATCGCGATCCCGAACGCGCCGCCCAGCTGGCGCATCATGCTGAAGCTGCCCGATGCCTTGCCGATGTCGGCGGGCGGGACCGAGCCGACCACGGCCTTGGTGACCGCGGGCACGGCCAGGCCGATCCCGGCACTGGAGATTATCATCGGTGCGAGCATGGCCGGGTAGGCCAGGCCGGGGGCGGCGATGACCGCGATCCAGGCGAACCCGGCGGCCTGCAGCAGCAGGCCGGAGACGACCAGCGGCCGCTCGCCGATCCGGTCGGCCAGCTTCCCCGCCCTCGGCGCGATCAGCAGTGGTGCCACGCCCCAGGGCAGGAGCCGAAGCCCGGCGCCGAGCGGATCCTGGCCGAGGCCGGCCTGCAGGAACTGGGCCATGAAGAACACCGCCCCGGTGATCGACGCGTTCATCAGGAAGGCCACGGCGTTGCCCGCGGAGAACCCCCGGATGGCGAACAAGCGCATCGGCAGCATCGGCGCGCGGGCTCGCAGTTCCCAGCCGGTGAACGCCACGGCCAGCACCGCGCCCGCCGCGAGCGCCCCGGCGACCTCGGGGCTGGCCCAGCCGGCGGAGCTGCCGCGCACCAGGCCCCACACCAGCCCAAGCGCCGCGGCCGTGCCCAGCACCACGCCGGGCGGGTCCAGTGCAACACGCGGCCCGTAACTCTCCTCCAGGCGGCGCAGCGCCAGCGGGATGGTGAGCAGGGCGATCGGCACGTTCAGCCAGAAGATCCACTGCCAGGCGATGCCCTGGGTGATCGCGCCGCCCAGCACCGGCCCCACCACGACCGCCAGCGCGGTCACCGCGCCGAAGATCCCCATCGCCCAGCCGCGGCGCTGCGGCGGGACGGCCGCGTTCAGCAGCGCCAGCGCCAGCGGCATGACCATCGCCGCGCCGATGCCCTGCACCGTGCGCGCCGCGATCAGCGCGCCGGCTCCGGGCGCGAGCGCACACGCCGCCGAGCCGGCGGCGAACACGCCCAGGCCGATGGCGAACACCCGCCGCCTGCCGAACCGGTCGCCGACGGCGGCCGCGGTCATCAGCAGCACGGCGAAGGCCAGGGTGTAGGCGTTGACGGTCCATTCCAGCTGCCCGATCGAGGCGCCCAGCTCGCGGCGGATGGTGCTCAGCGCGGTCGCGACGACCAGCAGGTCCAGCACGACCATGAACGACGCCGCCGACGCCAGCGCCAGGGCCCAGCGCTGGGCGCGGGTCACAGCGTCCTGCCCGCTCGTGGTGTTCACGTGCCCTCCAGTTATGGCGTTGTGATGCTCACCGCTGATGGAGACACCGCGGGCCGCCGCGAACTGACCGGTGAGTTTGCGGGCCGGCTGGTGTCGGTACGTTAAGGACCCGGCAGGGTTCAGGCGACGCGAGGATGTGATCGTGACCACCACAGCGCTGGCCCGCGCCCGGGCGGGCGATGGAGAGGCGTTCGGCGAGCTCGTCGACCCGTACCGGCGCGAGCTGCAGCTGCACTGCTACCGGATCCTCGGCTCGGTCCAGGACGCCGAGGACACGCTGCAGGAGACCCTGCTGGCCGCCTGGCGCGGGCTCGGCCGGTTCGAGGAACGCGCCTCGATGCGCACCTGGCTATACAAGATCGCGACCAACCGGTGCCTGAACGCGCTGCGCGACGCCGGCCGGCGCCCCGCGGGCCCGGTCAGGTACGAGTGGTCCGCTCCCCCGCCCGAGCCCACGCGGCGGACCGAGCCGCTGTGGCTGCAGCCCTACCCGGACACGCTGCTCGACGACGTGCCCGACACCGCGCCCGGCCCGGAAGCCCGCTACGAGGCCAGGGAAGCGCTGGCGCTGGCGTTCGTGACCGGGCTGCAGCGCCTGCCGCCCCGGCAGCGTGCCGTCCTGGTGCTGCGCGACGTGCTCGGCTACCCCGCGGCGCAGGCCGCCGACATGCTCGCGCTCAGCGAGGTATCGGTGAACAGCGCCCTGCAGCGGGCCCGCGCCACGCTCGCCGCCCAGGTTCCCGCCGCGGGCCGCGACAGCGCGCCCGCGCCGCGGTCGGCCCGGGAGCGCGCACTCACCCGCCGGTTCGCGGACGCATTCCAGGCCGCCGACACCGACCGCCTCGTGGCCCTGCTCACCGACGACGCTCGGCTGACGATGCCGCCCGAGCCGCTGGAATACCAGGGCCACGCCGCGATCGCCGAGTTCTTCCAGACCCGGCCCCAGTGGGCGACCCGGGTGGCCCGGCTGGTGCCGACCCGCGCGAACAGCCAGCCCGCGTTCGGCTACTACCGCGCCGGCCCGCACGCGCCGGTCGCGCGCGCCCATAGCCTCATCGTGCTCACCTTGGAGGGCGGCAAGATCTGCGCCATCACCCGGTTCGGCGACGACAAACTGTTCCCCCGCTTCGGGCTGCCCCGGACCCTGCCCGGCTAGCCTGCCCGGGCGGGCCGGGCGCGGCCGTCATGGCTCAGCAGCTTCCGGGTGATCCGGATCACCCAGTCCCAGTGCAGCGTGAGGTGGACCAGCAAGACCACGCCCAGCCCGATGCCGAGCCATTCGTGAGTGGCGATCCCGGTGAATCCCAGGCTGTAGGCGAGCGTGTAGGCCACCAGCAGGAGGGCGTCGAGCCAGAAGTCGAGCCGGGTCCGGGCCAGGATCCGCCGGCGGCTGGCGGTGACCGGGGGATCCGCCAGCGAGGTCCCGGGGCCGGCGTTCATGGGTTAACGGTGCCGCAGCACGGCGGCGCCGCGCATCGGTCCTGTGAGTGATTTACGCAGCCGCCGTGGTCCTCCTCAGGGGTAGTCCTCGGGGGTGAGGGCTACCCCTGAGGAGGGTGGCGCGGTCATGGGTCGCCGGCCAGGTAGCAGGCGGCGGCGAGAGCCGAGTAGGCGGCCAGGAGGATCGCTCCGCTCAGCCGGGTCGTCCTGCCGGTCCGCAAGACGAGCGCCGGGAGAGCAGCCGCCAGGGCCAGGGCCGTGAGTTCAACGGGCCGGAAGCTGAGGGCCAGCGGCCTGAAGCCCCACGAGATGAGAGCAACCACGGGTATCACCAGGCCGGCGATCTGGGCGCTTGAGGCCAGCGGGATCTCCGTGGCCAGCTTGACCCGGCCGCGCCGCGCCAGCAGCACCGCGCTCCCGTGCTCGGTCGCGTTCCCGATGATCGCGACGATCACGACCGCGACAAAGAACTCCGACAGGTGCGCGGTGCTGGCGAAGGCTTGTAGCCCGCCCACGAGCGTTTCGCTGACGAAGGCGGTCGCGATCGTCGCCGCGCCGAGCACCACGAGGGCGGCAGGCAAGGACCAGCGGCTGCCTCCGGGTTCAGCCGGCCTGACGAGCTGCCGGTGCCGGCGCAGCGCGTACCAGGTCACGATCGCGCACACGGCCAGCAGCAGGATGGCCACGGGAAGCGAGAGCCTGGCGAGCGAGCGGCGTTCCGGATCGCCGTGAAACCCCGGCGCGGCCGCGAGAAACACGACAACGGTGGTGAATCCGACGAGGCCCAGCGAGATGTAGGCCGACCGGCGATCGATCAAGCCACGCTGGCCGAACAGCAGCGTGAAGCCGAGGACGAGCAGGAGATTGCTGGCGATCGAGCCGACGAGCGACGCCCGGACGATCGCGGCCAGGCCCCCGGAGGCAGCGATGACCGCGATGATCAGCTCCGGCGCGTTACCGAACGTCGCGTTCAGGAAGCCGCCGATCCCGGGACCGGTGTGGCTGGCCAGGTTGTCCGTCGCCTCGCCGATCAGCCAGGAAAGAGGGATCAGCGCCGCCCCGGCCAGCACAAACAAGGTCAGCTCGCCGACGGCGTCGAGCCGGTCCAGCACCACGACCAGCAGCGCCAGCAGCAGCGTGGGGAGAACGACGCGAGCGATGTTCCCGCCGGTCCTGCACACACCGTCACCCTACTGGCCGAGACCCGGCACTCCGGACTTCTCGGGGGGCGGAGGTGCCGGTGGCCGGGTGGCCGCGCGGATCACCCGGGTTCTGGCCGCGCCAGGGGCCAGGCGTGGTGTTCCAGGATCCGGTTGAGCAGGCGGATCAGCTGCTGGCGTTCAGCCGGCGACAGCGGGGCGAGCAGCTCGTCCTGGACGCCGGCCAGGAGCTCGTCCAGCCGCCGGAGGTGGGCGGTGCCGGCCGGGGTGATGCTGATGACATTGCGGCGCCGGTCGGCCGGGTCGGGGGCGCGCTCGGCTAGGCCGCGGGCGGTCAGCTCATTGACCGCCACCGCGACATCGCTGCGGTCCATCCCCGCATGGCGGCCCAGGCTGGCCTGGCTGGCGGGCCCGAATTCGGCCAGCGCGGCGAGCAGGCGGTAGTGGTACCCGCGCGATCCGGCGGTGGCGAGCTGGCCGGCCAGCAGCGGATGGGCCAGCCGTGAGACCTCGCTGATCAGCCAGCTCGGCTTGGCCATCAGCCTGGCTGGCCTGGCGTCTTCACCGTCGGGCATGCCCGCAAGCCTACCCATTTGTTGGAGCCGCCAACGAAATAACGTTGGCCATGCCAACGTTGGAGCTGCCAACGATCCCGTCTCGCCGGGTACGGGATCCGCGCCAAGGAGGCAAGCGATGTCCACCTATCCCACGTTCAGCCCTCGCGTCATCGGCCAGGCCGAGAAGACCCTCAATGCGATCCTGGGCCGGCAGCTGGCCGGGACCGGCCTGACCGAGGCCCAGTGGGTGATCCTCACCCTGGCGGTCACCAGCGGCGGAACGATCGGGCCTGAGGCGTTCACCGGCACGGTGGCCGGCGCGCTGAAGATCACCGAAACGGAGGCGCGCACACTCATCGGCGACCTGGTCACCGCGCAGCAGCTGCAGATCGCCGGCGAGCCGCAGGCCGTGACCGTCACCGGCCCCGCACGCCAGCTGCACAGCCGTATCCGCGCCGCCGTCGCCGGCATCACTCATCGGCTGTGGGGCGACCTGCCCGCCGAGGACCTGGCCACCGCGGGCCGGGTGCTGGCCATCATCACCGACCGGGCCAATGCCGAGCTAGCCGGGGTACGCGAGGCCTCGTGAACGGCCACGCGGCAGTGGAGTTCCCGAGATTGACCTAGCCGGCACTGGGCGTTCGCTGCACGGCCCGGTGCTCGGCCTCCGGCCGGGCGCGACTTCTCCCGCGGCTGGCGGAGGTGATGATGGGGGTGCGGTGCTGCCCGGGGCGGGGGTCTTCGGCGAGGCTGAGGATGTACCAGGCGACGTCGGCGCGGGAGATGGTCTTCATGGTGAAGCGGGCACTGGCGTGGACGTGCCCGGTGAGCGGGCCGTCGGTCAGCTTGACGGGGCGCGGGGCGTACCAGTCGAGCGCGGTGGCGGCGAGTTCGCTCTCCATGGCCTGCAGGTCGGTGCCGACGCGGCCGAGATTGGGGGTGATGACGGTGCGGAAGAAGCGGAACAGCAGGCGCTGCCCGGTATTCATGGCGGCGTCGGCGGGTCCCATGCTGCCGGTGCTGACGGAGATCAGCCTGGCGGGTGCGCCGGGGTCTTTCATGGCGGCGATGAGGGTGCGGGCCAGCCGCTGATGGAGGTCTGCGGGTGAGATCATCGTGGTCCTGGGGTTGTGGCGCTCGGCGAAATCCGGGCCCAGGGCCGTGATGACCACGTCGGTGCCGCGGACGGCCTGGGCGGCGAAACCGGGGTCGAAGATGTCCGGGCCGACCAGGATCTCGGCCTGGCCTGCGGGCGGGGCCTTCGGGGTGGACCGGTAGACGGCTCGGACGGTGTAGCCGCGCTGCGTGGCGAGGTCGACGACATGGGTGCCGATTCCGCCGGAGGCTCCGAAGACGGTGATCTTCATAGTCAGGTCGCTCCTTGGTCAGGGCCTGCCTGGGCGACCGTGGCCGCCAGACTGGACTAAGTGGTCCAGTTGACGGTAACAGCTAGTGGACCGATTAGTCCAGTCTCAGGCCCGGTAGCTTCGCACGTGCGAGAGCGCCGCCTCCACGGCGATCCGAAGCGACGCCGCGTGCTTGCGGGTCTGGCTCAGCAGCAGCCCGCCCTCGATGCTCGCCAGCAGCGCAGTGGCCAGCGCGCCGGGTGACGCGTCCGCCCGCAGTTCGCCCCGCTCGCGGATCCGCTCCAGCGCGTCCGAGAACAGGCTCTCCCAGGCGTCGAAGGCCGCGGCCGCCTGCCGCCGCGCCCCGTCATTGCGCTCGGCCACCTCGCTGGCCAGTGACCCGATCGGGCACCCCGGCAGGCCCTGCTGCTCGAACCCGGCGACGAAGCCCGCGAGCATGGCCTCCAGCTCCGTCAAGGTCGCGATGTCTCCCAGCGCCTGGGTCAGCTCGCCCAGCACCTGCGCGCAGCGGCGCGCTACCGCCGCCTCGACCAGCTCGTCCCGGCCGGCGAAGTAGTGGTAGAGCTGGCTCTTGCTGGCCCCGGCGGCCAGCAGCACCTCATCCAGGCTGGTCCCCTCGACGCCGCGCTCGGCGACCAGCTCCGCGGCGCGCTCCACGATCCGCTCGCGGCTGGCACGCCCGCGCCCGGTTTTCGGCTCATCCGGCATGCGGGCCATGGTAGCCCTATATTGGACCGAGCAGTCCAGGAAAGGGTGAAGCGTGGCGCTGCGGGCGGTGGTGGTCGGCGGCGGTATCGGCGGGACCGCGGCGGCGGTCGCGCTGGCGCGGGCCGGGATCGACGTCCGCGTGTACGAGCAGGCGCAGCAGCTGACCGAGGTCGGGGCCGGCGTGTCGCTGGCGCCGAACGGGCTGCGGATGCTGGACCGGCTCGGGGTCGGCGAGGGGATCGCGCGGCTGGGCGCGCGACACGTGTCGACCCAGCTCAGGCTCTCTGACGGGCGGCCCGCGCGGCACGAGCCCCACCAGTTCGCCCAGCCGGGACGGAACGTGGGCATCCACCGGGCCGACCTGCTCGCACTGCTCGCGGGGCAACTGCCACCCGGCGCCATCCGGACCGGGCACCGGTGCAACGGCCTGCGCCAGGACGCCGGCCGGGCCATCGTCGGCTTCGCCAACGGGACGACAGCCACCGCGGACGTGGTGATCGGGGCGGACGGCATCCACTCCGTGCTGCAGGGGTTCGTGGTGGAGCCGGCGGAGCCCGTGTTCTCCGGGGTGGTGGCCTACCGCGGCCTGGTGCCGTCCCTGGACCGGTACCCGGCCGGCACGCTGCGGATGTGGGTCGGCGAGAGCAAGCACTTCCTGGTGTTCCCGGTGCGGGCCGGGCGGCTGCTGAACTACGTGGGATTCGTCTCGTCGGACGCGCCGGTCCGGGAGTCGTGGTCGGCGGGCGGCGACCCGGCCGCGCTGGCCGCGCACTTCGCGGGCTGGGATCCGGTCATCGGGCAGGTCATCGCCGCGATCAGCGGCCCGGGCGGCAGCGGGTTCCGGTGGGGGATGTACGACCGCGCGCCCCTCCCCCGGTGGAGCAGCGGGCGGCTGACCCTGCTCGGCGACGCGGCGCATCCGATGCTGCCCCACCTGGGGCAGGGCGTAAACCAGGCCCTCGAGGACGCCGTGGCGCTGGCCACGCTGCTGGAGGCGGGCGCGACCTCGGCCGGCGTTCCGCGGGCGCTGGCCGCATACGAGGAGCTGCGGCGGGACCGGACGGCGCGCGTCCAGGCCGGCTCACGGCGCCAGGGCGCCGGCTACGACAGCTCCGGCCGCCAGCTGACCGACCGGCGGTGGATCTACGAGTACGACGCGCAGGCCGAGGCGGCCGCGCTCATCCGGCCCTGAGCAGGACCCCGGCCGCCGGCGTCAGGGGCGCAGCGAGCGGCGCATCACCGGACGGCAACCCTGGGCAGCGGTGGGGAGGATGAAGAGGGCTCGCTACCGAGCAGGCAGCCCGAACAAGGGCCGGCAGGCCTCGAAGCCGCTGATCAGCACGTGGTCGCCCCGCCCGCTGGCCAGCCAGTCCGCGCGCAGCAGCCGCATGTGCGTCATGATGTCGGCGCGGTTCCCGCGCGCGTGCAGCGATTCGCCATTGGGCCGGTACCCCAGGGCCCGGGAGACGCCCAGCGAGGCGTGGTTGTCGTGCCATGCGGAGGTGATGGCCGCCTCGGCCTGCAGCGGCCCGAAGGCCAGGGCGAGAACCGCGCTGCGCATCTGCTGGCCGTACCCCCGGCCGCGCGCCGCGGGGATCAGGAACGAGGAGGTGTCGACGGTGCGCAGGGTCAGGAAGTCGTTGCCCTCCAGCTCCTGGACCCCCACGATCTCGCCGGACACGCGGACCACGAAATTGAGCCGCCAGGCGCTGGGCCGCCAGGTTCCGTACGCCCTCCAGTAGCTCTGGTGCGACACGATCCCCCGGCCGGTGCGGGCGTCACCGACGTCGTAGGTCGTCGCCGCCGGGTCCTGCTCCACGTCGTCGGGCAGCAGATCGGCGAGCCCAGCCAGGTCGGCCTCGGTCATCGGGCGGAGCGCCAGGCCGGGCGAGGTCAGGCGCAGGTCGAACAACGGCCAGTACCGGTAGGTCATCAGGCGACGCTACGAAAGACGGTCCGCTGGCACAACGCTCCCGGTGCGATGGGCCCGAAAACGGCTCGCGCCCGTGGCCGGGCGGCGAGACCATGTCGCATGGCGCAGATACGGGAGGTGGCCGCGGGCGACTGGCAGGCCATGCGCGATGTCCGGCTGGCGGCGCTGCGGGACGCTCCGGACGCGTTCGCGTCAACCTACGAGCGGGAGGCCGCGTTCGCCGAGGCCGACTGGCAGCGCCGGATCGCCGGCGGCGGCAACTTCCTGGCCTACGCGCCCGAACTCGGTGCCGCGCCGGCCGGGATCGCCGGCGGATTCGAGGCCCGGCCGGGCACGATCGAGCTGGTCTCGCTGTGGGTCAGGCCCCAGGCGCGCGGGCACGGAATCGGCCAGGCACTCGTCCAGGCCGTGGTCAGCTGGGCCCGCTCGAGAGGCATTTCCCGGGTGCATCTGTGGGTGGCCGAGAACAACGACCATGCCCGCCTGCTGTATGAGCGGTGCGGATTCTCGCCGACCGCAGAACGCCAGCCCCTGCCGTCCAACGTGGAGTTGACCGAGATCGGCATGGTACGAGACGCGGGCGAATGAACCTCTTCATCCGCCGGCCTCGGGCTCAGGTAGGTGGGCAGCCATGAGGAGGATGAAAAGGTTCATTGAATCACCCCCGGAAGGGTGAGGACACCCCGGATCAGCTCCAACAGAATCTGGAGCCATCTCAACCAGGCACGCCCAGCAGGCAGCGGTCATCCATCCGGGTGCCGCCACGCCGTGAAACAGGAGGCAGCCATGGCGCAGACCACTCCGGGGCCGCCAGTTGCCGAAGGTCCCCCGGCCGCGGCCGAGGAACCCCAGCCATCGCCGAAACCCGGGAAACCCCGCAAGCTGCTCCATGTCACGCTCCCCGGCTGCTGGGGCGCGATCATCTTCGGCTGCCTTTCCTTCACGCCGTCGCTGCTCCCGCGCGGCGGCATCGTCCAGGGCCTGGTCTTCGGCATCACCGCGGCCATCGGTTACGGGCTCGGAGTGCTCGCCGCGTGGGTCTGGCGCGCTTTCGCCGACCGGGATCCCCGGCGCCCGCGCCGGCGGTCCTGGCTCATCTTCTTCATCGTCGCGGCGGTCCTGTACGTCGTGTCCTTCGCGCTCGGGCAGTACTGGCAGCACGAGATCCGCAAGCTGATGGGGGTCACGGAGTACAACATCGCGCTCGTCGTGGCCTCGCCCTTCGTCGCGGCGCTGGTCTTCGCCGTGCTCCTGCTGATCGGGCGCGGCCTGCACGGCCTGTACCGCTGGCTCGCCCGGCTGCTCAACCGCCGGATCGGGCCGCGCGCCGCGAAGGCGGTCGGCTGGACGGTGGTGGTCGGCGCCACCTATCTGGTGGTCAGCGGCCTGCTTCTGCAGGGCTTCGTCAACGTCATGAACTACGCGTATTCGCTGCGCGACACGACCACCGCGGAGGGCGTGCACCAGCCCACAACCGGCCTGCGGTCGGGCGGGCCGGGCTCGGTCATACCGTGGGACACGCTGGGCTACCAGGGCCGCAACTTCATCGGCAAGGGCCCGTCGGCGAGCGACGTCGAGAAATTCACCCACCAACCGGCCACGGAGCCGATCCGGATCTACGCCGGACTGGCATCGGCCAAAGGCGCGCAGGCCCAGGCCGCGCTGGCGGTCAGGGACCTCCAGCGCGCGGGCGGCTTCCAGCGCAAGGAACTGGTCGTGGTGACCACGACCGGCAGCGGCTGGGTCGACCCGGCGCTGGTGGACTCCTTCGAGTACCTCAGCGGCGGCGACTGCGCGACCGTGGCCATCCAGTACTCCTACCTGCCGTCGTGGGTTTCCTACCTGGTCGACCAGTCCAAGGCCCTCGCGGCGGGCCGGGCGCTGTTCGACGCGGTCTACGGCGCGTGGGTGAAGCTGCCCGCCGACCACCGCCCCAAGCTCTTCGTCGCCGGGGAGAGCCTGGGGACGTTCGGCGCCGAGGCGGCCTTTACCGGCGAGAACGACCTGGCCAACCGCACCAGCGGCGCGCTGTTCGCCGGGCCGCCCAACTTCAACGCGCTGTGGCAGCAGTTCACCGCTAACCGCGACGCGGGCAGCCCGGAGATCCAGCCCATTTACCAGAACGGACAGATCGTGCGGTTCGCCAACGACACGACCACGGCCATCCCGCCGCAGGGCCAGCCCTGGGAGGGCAGCCGGATCCTCTACATGCAGCACCCATCCGACCCGATCGTCTGGTGGAGCCCGCATCTCATCTTCAGCGAGCCGGACTGGATCAGCGAGCCTCCCGGCCGGGACGTACTCAAGACCATGTTCTGGATGCCATTCATAACGTTCTGGCAGGTCACGGCCGACCTCCCGTTCTCCACCGGGGTTCCGGACGGGCACGGTCACCGGTACTCCGCCGAGTACGTCGACGGGTGGAATGCCGTCATGCGGCCCGCCGGCATCACCGCCCAGGACCTGGCCAGCCTCAGGAAGATCATCTCGGAGGTGAGATGACCGCGTACCCGGTCGCCTAGTGCACCGCGAACCACGCGACGGTGAGCGCGAGGCCGTTGATCGCGGCGTGCGCCACGATCGGGGCGATCAGGCTCCGGGACCGCAGCCGGAGCCAGCAGAAGACCAGGCCGGCGACGAACGTGACCGCGATCGAGCCGAGCACCAGCAGGACCTGGCCGCCGGCCGTGGCGGACAGGCCGCGGACCGCGCGGTTGTCCGACATCGTGTGCAGGGTCGGCGCGATGTGCCACAGGCCGAACAGCGCCGAGGTGACCAGGCTCGCGCGCCACGGGCCCCACAGCCTCAGCGCCGATCCCAGCAGGACGCCGCGGAAGGCGAACTCCTCCGGGATCGCCGTCAGCAGCACGATCGGCACGCCTATCTCGTACAGCAGCCGCCCGCCGCTGATCTGCGCCCGCGTGTCGTGCAGGAAGCCGCTCGTGGCGGGGATCACGGCCGCCACGATGAGGACCAGCAGGACGAGCCCGAGGGCGCCGGCGCCGTAACGCAGGCCCGCGCCCACGTCCGCTGGGGCCAGCCCGAGGTCAGCCAGGGTCGCGCGGGCGTTCCAGGCGATCAGGGCCAGCGCCGCGGTGAGCAGGCCGGCCGCCACCGCGGCCGGGCCCAGCACGCCGTACCCGCGCGCGACCGTGAACGCGACCAGGACGCACACGCTCAGCAGGAAGCAGCGGCGGGCTCTCACCACCTTGAGTGTGCCACCAGGAGGTCGCGGCCGGACGCGGCCATGCCGGTCAGTTCATGTCAGCCGGCGCCGGCGCTGAGCGTCCGCGACCAGCACAAAGGCTAGGCAAGCCTTGCGGCCGGGGGCCGCTCGCCGCTGTAGGATCAAGGCAGCTAACGCGGGGGGGTTCGGAAATGTCCCTTGGGGATGGGCAATTCGAAAACGCATACGCCAAGGAGCGGCTCGATAGGCTCTCGGCTAATGCCGCGGCCGGGCGGGCTGCCCGTCAGGCCGGGCGCACGTCGCTGTTCCGGCGCCTGGGCCGGTCCCTGCGGCCGCGCCCTCAGGCACCGTACGGCGGCCGGGACCCCGACGGCACCTTCGGCGGCCCTGGCCGCTGACTTGTCTCCACGGACCTCGCTCCCCTAACCTCCTCGGTGCAGCCGGAGATCTGCTCCTGAACCGTGACCTGGGCAGACACGGCGATCACGGTTCTCCTTCTAAGGTGATGCAGGTGGACACCGCACAACGCCAGCTAAGCGAACAGATCGACGACGCGACGCAGCGTCTGCTCGACGCGGCTCGCATCATTTCCGATCCGGACCTGAGGCGGCCGTCGCTGCTGCCGGGCTGGACGCGGGCGCACGTTCTGGCGCACCTGGCCCGCGGCGCTGACGCCATGCGCTACGTGCTGATCGGGGCGAAGTACGGGCAGGAACGCCCCGCCTACGTCAGCGAGGAGGCGCGGGAAGCCGACATCGCGTACGGCGCGACCCTGACGGCGAAGGAGCTCATCGTTGACGTGGCCCGCTCGGCGATGGCCTTCCGCACCATCGTCAAGCAGCTGCCCGGTGACGCCTGGCAGTTCCCGGTGCGGATCCTGAACTCCGGACCGTTCCCGGCCGCCCAGGTCCTGACCCGGCGGCTGGTTGAGGTCGAACTGCATCACGGCGATCTCGACACCGGGTACGGCCCGGCCGACTGGCCGCCCTACTTCGCCGCCATGGAACTCGCCGAGCCGATGCAGTCGCAGCGCCAGGACCGGCTCCGACGGGCCAAGCAGGCTTTATCAGCCTGAGCCAGCCGGGACATCAGGCGAGAAGGAGGCACAGCACACAACATGAGCGTGTTCACGGACTCTGAGCTTGAGTACCTGGCCGGCCAGCGGCTGGGCCGGATCGCGACCGTCGGCCCGGATGGGGGCAAGGCCTTCGGGGAGCGGTTCGAGGACACCATCGTCCGCATACCGCCCACGCGCATCGTCTCCATCGGCATCGAGTCCGGGGAGATGACGACCAGCGCGCGATCAGCCGGCGCCACCTGACCGGCGGCCGGAACCGGCCAGCCAGCCGCCGCCGGGCCCGTTGACGCGGTCATTGCGGTCGTCGTTGACCAGGATGTTCCCGTTGGGCAGCGGCAGTGCCAGCGAGGGATGGTTCAGCGCCCGCGCGCCGGACGGCCGGCCAGCCCCATGGCGAGCCCGGTAGCCAGCACCGCCGCGACCATGGTCGCGGCGGACCGGCACCTGACGGCAGTCACCCCTTGAGCCTAGTGAGCCTGGTGGTGGTCCTGCGCACGGCCCGGGCCTTCCCGGCGCTAGCCTCTGCCCTTGAGCCGTCGTCCCAGAACGTCTGGACCGGCGGGTAGATCAGCTCCTCACGTGCGGGGCTCGGACCGGACAGGACGTGCGGGGCTCAGGCGACCGGCCGGGAGGTCGCGCCGGACGGGTCCGGCGCGAAACCCCTCCCGGCCGCGTCACCCCGGCGGCTCAGCTGAGGATCTTCGCCTTCTCGCGCGCGAACTCGTCGGCGGAGATGACGCCCCGGTCACGCAGGTCGGCCAGCTTGGCCAGCTGGTCCGCCGAGGTCTGCGTGCCCGCGGCCTCCCGGATGTACTCCCGGGCCTCCTGGTCCTGACGTTGCGCCTGCTGCACGGCGCGCTCGTGCATCGAGCTGCCGCGGACGATGAGGTAGACCAGCACGCCGATGAGCGGGATGAACAGCACGAACAGGAACCACAGCGCCTTGGCCCAGCCGGACAGGTC
>Ga0126381_100001183_pt1 | contig 28370 bp, 21 predicted proteins | sample PanSoiMetPlot_28_FD_96465 | JGI IMG/M metagenome (GOLD analysis project Ga0126381, IMG submission 96465) | Tropical forest soil microbial communities from Panama - MetaG Plot_28 | ecosystem: Environmental > Terrestrial > Soil > Tropical forest > Bulk soil | place: Panama | collected 2016-02-17
GCCATTGGCTGTTCGCAGTTCTGCTCTGCGTCGGCATCGCGTTGCGCGTGCTTGCGGTAGTGAGCTACCGGCCGGCACTGTTCTACATCGACACGGTCAGGTATCTCTACGACTCGGGCGGCAACGACCCGGTCGGTTACCGGCTGCCGCTCAAGGTCATACTCGCGGTGGGCAATTTCGATCTGGCCGCGATAGTCCAGCACCTGCTCGGACTCGCCATGGCCGCCACGATCTACCTGGTGCTCGTGCGCGCCGGCACGGCGCGCTGGCTGGCGGCAATCGCGGTCGCGCCGGTCCTGCTCGACGCCTACCAGATCCAGATGGAGCAGATGATCCTGCCCGACCTCTGGTTCGAGGCGCTGATCGTCGCCGGGATCGCCGCTCTGCTCGGCTGGGGCAGGCCCGGCCTGCGGCCTGGCATGCGCGCGATCGTTGTCGCCGGGCTCGCGTTCGGGATCTCAGCTACATTCCGCCAAGTCGGCGAGATCCTCATCATCCCTGCGCTTGTTTACCTGGTCGTGGCGGGCGGAGGTCCGCGTGCCGTGATTGCCCGCTGCGCTGTGCTCATGGCCGCGTTCGCCGTGCCGATACTCGGCTACATGACCGGCTCGTACATGCTCGTCGGGCACTTCTACTTGTCCCACGCGGGCGTCACGACGACCTACGGGCGGATGGCGTCGTCCGCCGACTGCGCGACGCTGCGGCTGCCGGGCGTTGAGCGTGGGCTGTGCCCAACGCCAGCGCACCGGGCGCTCGGCCCTGACTGGCTCGAGCACGGCCAGGGATCGCCAATCCGCAGTTACTACACGGGGCCGCTAAGCGGCAGGGCGTCGGCGCTCGTGGCCAGCTTCAACAAGGCGGTGCTAAGCCAGCAGCCAGGGCGAGTGCTCGGCAACTACACCGACGACGTTCTCAAGCTGTTCGCCTTCAGCAAGGTCACATTTCCCGGAGACACGCCCGTCGCGCGCTGGCAGTTCCAGGCCAGCTACCCGTATCTGTCGCCACACGCCACTCCGACGCAGGTCCTGCCCGCCATCGCCGCTTACGGTGGTGGCCGACCTTCCGTATGGAAGCCTGGGGCGGCGTTCTTGCGCGGTTATCAGCTGGGCGGAGGGTACACGCCCGGCCCGCTGCTGGCGTTCTGTGTCGTCGCCGGCTTGGCCGGCACTGGTTTGGCTGGCGCCGGAATGGCCCGATGGAGGCGACTCGCTGACGATGCGACCCGACAGCGACTCGCGCTCTGCTCCCTGCTGTTCTTCGGCAGCGGCACCGCCCTGCTGCTGATGTCCGATCTGTTTGAGTTCTCCTGGCGCTACCAGCTGCCCGCGATCGTCACCCTGCCACCAGCCGCGGCGGCAGCGCTAGCCGGTATCGTGCGGCTTCTGGCAACCGGCCGGTCAGAGCGGAAAGAGGAGCTAGCGCAGCCCAGCGAACAAGTCCGTCTCAGGCACTGACGCCCCGGCTTTGTTCACCTCGAGAATAAAAGTCTCTTTGCCGAACACAGCCTCGGCGACTTCCTGCGGAATCTTGCTGAACCAGGAATCGGCGATCTGACTGGCGTGGGTGAGCAGCGCCGCGCGCTTGCGGTCAAGCACGGACCTGATGTCGATCGTTGTGGTAATCCGCGCCTCAGACTCGCGCATGTTCCGCTCGTCTTCCTCGGTGATCTCCCAGTCGGGCAGCTCCTCGCCCGCTGCCCGCAGCGCGTCCCAGACCTGCTGCCAGTCGCTGCGCCGCATCGCGGTCAGGTAGAGCTTGGCTGGTATCCCGGTCGCCTCGAAGGCGCCGATCGCCGCCTTGGCCGCGTGCACGTGGTCCGGGTGCTGATACGCACCTTCCGGGTCGTAGGTGATCACGACCGAGGGCCGGTACTGCTCGATCAGCGCGCTGATCCTGGCGACGACGTCGTTTAGCGGTACGTTGCAGAAAGCCTCTGGGTTGTTCCTGTACTCCCACTCAGGCATGCCTGAATCGTGATATCCAAGCGTCTCGAGGTCGGAGACACCGAGGTGCTTGCAGGACTCGCGCAGCTCGGCCAGCCTGGTCTGCGCCACATCGGCGGTGTCATGACCATCCTCGCCCGGCTTGATGCCGGAGGGCCCGTCCCCGAACTCGCCGTTGGTACAGGTCACCACGATGGTCCTGATGCCCTCGTCTGAGTACCTCGCCAGCACGCCGCCCGTGCTCGAGGCTTCGTCGTCAGGGTGGGCGTGCACAGCCATCAGGGTGAGTTCGGTCATGCTCGCAAATCTACCGGCTGCGACTGTCAGTCTGCGCCGTCGCGTTTCCTGCGGGAGATCGGCCGTCCTGGGAACCAGCTTGTGCCGAGCGTGCCCTGCGCCGACCTCCTGCCGACCTCGCCGCCGCCACGGCCGCGGAGTATATAGGCGAAGCCGACGGAGATCGCGGCTCCGATCAGCGGACCGGCCACGTAGGCCCACCACGATCTCCAGTCCCCGAGCACAAGTGCAGGACCGAGCGACCTAGCCGGATTCATCGACGCGCCGCTGACGCTGACGCCAATCAGGCCCGCCAGCGCGATGTAGCCGCCAACGGCAATCGCGGCCATCGCGCCGATCTGCTGTGCGCCCGACGCGGTGCCGAGTACGACGCTGACCAGCCCGAGCGTCAGGAGCGCCTCCCACGCCATCGCGGTCGCCGTTGACACGCCCGGGCCGGGCAAGGTGAGGCCGGCAGTGCCCTGCCTGCCGATCAACCCCGCGAGCACCAAGGTCGCGATCACCGCGCCGACGAACTGCGCCACGATGTACAGCGGCACTCGGCGAGGCGGGAAGTCGCCGCGCAGCATGAAGCCGATGGTGACCGCCGGGTTGAGGTGCGCACCTGAGCACGTGCCCATGAACAAAATCGTGGCCATCACCATCAAGCCCGGCGCGGTTACGAGGGCCGCCTGGGAGATTCCGTGGCCGCCGAACTTCGCGGTTGCAATCGGGCCGCCGACGGCCACGAATACCAGCAAGAACGTGCCGAACACCTCGGAAAACAGCCGCCGCCACTCGTGGGCGTCGTTGAAGAAATCAAATTGCCGAGTCAGCGCGTTCGGGCGGCCGAGCGAGCTTATCCCGATGTCGTGCGCGCGCAGCCTGCTTTCGATGCGCTCGGTGTCCGGTCGGTTGTCAGCCGGTCGGTCCTCGGATGGCGACTGACTGCCCATCGCTGCTTAAGCCATTCGGTCGAGAACGGTGGCGACGAGATCCATCGAGGTGCCCGGGTGCAGGAAAGCGAATCTCGCCACGGTGTGTCCTTCCCAAGCTGAAGGCGGCATGAACGCCAGATGATCATCAAGCAACTGGTCCGTCGAGGACACGCGTGTCCGGCAGTTTTGGCGTGCCTACCTGATGAGGGTGGCGTACACGACGACGTTGCTCAGGTAAGAGCCGGTCGCGAAGTCGAAGGTGCCCCCGCAGGTAATCAGCCTGAGTTCCGCGTCTGGCACCGGCCCGTAGACCGTTTTCGCAGGGAAACCCGACTTCGCATAGGTGCGCACGGACGTCACCTCGAAGACCGCGAGCGTGTGATTCGCCCGGATGACGTAGACGTACTCGCCGCGTCGCATTCGGCTGAGGCGGTAGAAGACCCCGGGTCCGAGCTTTGAGTCGATGTGGCCAGCGATGATCGAAGAGCCCACCCCACCTGGCCTGGGGCTGCGCGTGTACCAGCCGGCCACCGCCGCGGTCGGCGGCACCTGCAAGGTGCCAGCGGCCGTGAGCCCCAGCCTGACCACGTCGGAACTCACCCCGATCGCCGGGATCAGCAGCCAGTACGGCCTGCCGACGCTTCCGCGGCGGGGCCGCTTGGACGGGCCGGAGATGCGGCCGACCTTGCCACGCGCTCCCGCGGCGAACCCGTTGCCGTCGCGGGAGGTGCCATGGCTCGCGGCGTGCCCGCGTGAGCCGTGGCTGACGAGAGCCCAGCCGCCCAGGCCGACCGCGGTCACGAGCAGCCCGCACACGACCAGCGCCGTCCCGGCCGACCTGGCGATCGGGCGTCGCTCCCGCGGCCGTCGGTGTCGAGCGCTCGTGCGACCGCGACCGGCCAGGACGCGTGTCACGTCACCGCTGGCGGCCTGCGATTCGGCAAGGCGCTATGCGGCCGGAATACCCACCTGGCGCCTGCGGCGCACAACAGGAGGCCGCAAGCCGCAAGCAGCAGCCAAGGCAGGCTGGACGGGGCCGGGCGAGGCGCGGTGCCGCCAAGTCCGGTAGCCGGGGCCCCGGCCGGGATCACACGGCTGCCCGCCGCGTCTGTCAGGTCGTCGAGCGCGAGGTGACCCGGGTCGTCGAGCACCACGATCGTGTGGATCGTGCCTGCCGCCAGGTCAATCGATGCTGAGGTGTGCTCGGATACGCCGGAAGCCTTGACGTTCCATGTCCCAGCCCGGACGGCCACGTACGAGGTCAGCTTGGCAAACTGCAGGTTGCGTACGAGCACCTTATGGCCGGCGGTGACCGTTACTCGATGCTGGACGAGCGACGCCTGGATGATCCTGACCAGGGCCTTGCCGTGCGGAGTCGTCAGCCTGTCCCTCAGTATCTGGAGCTGCAGGCCGTTCGCCGGGCCCATTCCGGCGACCGTGTAGGCATCACCCGCGCGCACGTTGATGGTCGTCGAAATCACCGGCGGCGACGACGGTGAAGCCCCGGCGCCACGCATGGCAACGGTGTACTCGCCGGCCGGAACGGTCTCGTACCCGGAGACCGTGCCATAGGCGACGTGATCAAGCACGATCATGGCGTTCGGGTCGTGGAACGAGTACAGGTAGACGTCGACCGGCGGAGTGTTTGGAGACAGGTGAGCCAGCCGCAGCCAGCCTGTGCCCGTCGACGCTGAGGCCGCCGGGGCGGCATAGGCCAGCAGGCCGAGAGCCATGCTGGCAGGACCAAGGAGCAGCGCGAGCCGCCCGCATCTTCGTACGACCTTCTTGATTCGCATATGACCCCCACCTACTGACCGTTCAGGAATCCAATCGGACTTGGTCTGGAGAATCGAACCCGGACTATTCGGTGGCCATCGACCAGCGCGGTAGTGACGCTGGTCGGCCAGTACGGAGCTCGCTGGCCGCGCAAGAACGCCAGCAGCCAGCGAAGATAGCCGCCGGCTGGCAGGCCGGCGGCGGCGTCAGAACCCGCCAGCTCAGCGCCGCCTAGCGGTACGCCCTGAGCCGTCCTGGGTGCGCGGTCGTAGAACCCCATGATTCTGATCGGATGCTGGTTCGCCAGAACGGGCAGCATCATGAGCAGCCTCGGATCAACGAGCCCGGCGATCAGATCGGGTTTCGCCGAAGCTGAAACGCTGATCCTGCTGTTGCGCAGCAGCACGCCGCCATAGCGCTGCCTGGCGGCGAGGTCGCGGTTCAGGGCCAGCTCATAGGCCGCCGCCCCGTCCGCCGCGACCACTCGCACCTCAACGCGCGACCTGCCAGCGCCGAACGAGGCGATGACCGTGGGGGCGTACTCCCCCGCCAGCCGCTGACCGAATTGGTGGCGCAGCGCGTGCGTGCCAATCACAACGTCGGCACCGAGCGGGGACGGCGCGGTCGGACTGAGCACCAGCAGATTGGATGCGGCGATCCCCTCGTTGAGCAGCCCGGAGCACATCACTTCATCGCAGGCGATGATGGCGCTCTTGCTGATCTCTTTGGCGATCCATCGAGCAGCCTGTGCGCGAGCGATCGCCGCGGAAGAAAGGCCGGGTAGCCCGTTGTCGGGGCCGGCACGGCCGCCGCGAGTCGAATGCTGAGCCGCGGTGCCATGCTCGCCAGCAGAATTGGGCGTCGGCGCGAGCCTCAGCAGCGCGAACGCGGTTCCCGCCACTGTCGTCACAACCACGAGCGCGGCCGCGACCAAGGTGATCCGACGGCGCAGCCGGCTTCTGGCCCGGGCGGCGGCACGCCTATGGCCCCCTGGTGTGTTTACCGTGTTCGGCCTCGACCCCTTTTCGCCGGCTGGTAGCGCGGTCTCGGCGGCCGGCGGCCCGGCGGCGGCAGCCGGTGATCCGAGGGCGGCAGCCGGTGATCCGGGGGCGGCGGCCGACGGCTCGCTCTGGGTGGCCGCAGGCTCGACCGCTCGCGGGCTCTCGGTCAATACCGGCTTGAACAGATACCTGACGTTGTCCGGCAGTTCAGGCGACGCCGGCGGCGATTGCTCTGCTAGGTGGAGCCTGCGCTGAACATTCCGCCGTACCGGTCTAGCCTCCGTCGCCCTAGGCCGGGCTGGCCCGGATTGGCTCGATCTGGTCTGGGTTGGTGCGCTCGCGGGCGGCGAGACCCGCGTCATCCCGGCCGGCCCGGCTGCAGAAAGGTCAGGGCCCGCCGATCCCGACACCCGCCGCACGGGCGTGATCAGCTTGTCAGCATCGGCAGCGCGCTGATGCCCGCTGGCCCTTGGCTCGCGGCGCGGCAATGGCGGCCGAATCGGCGGAGACTCGTCAGGGACGGCAGGCGGTGGCACTACCGAGCCAGTGGCACTACCGCGCTCACGTTGAGTCCACTCGTCGTCCCCCATGGCGTCTTTCTCCGCTGGATCCATGCGTCCTGTGGCTAGCGTCTACAAAGACCAACACAACTGGACACTATTGTCTAGTCAGAATTGGTTAAGAAGGCTAGTGAACCAGGTGATGCCCACCGACTATAACGCAATGTATCGTTCTGTAGCTGACAAGTTACAAAACCAGACGATCGGTAGGGAGCCAACGGCGGCTCCTAACGAGCTGAGGGCTATAACAGCGTGGGATGGTTGCTATCGCTATGCGGCGGCGGTGTTGGCCCGATGCTGTAGTTGCGGACCTGGCCCAACGACAGCGTTGGACAGTTGCCGTAGTTGGGTGTGCGGCGTTGGACCATTGCTGTAGTTGCGAGACAGGCCATATGGCGACAGCGTGGGATAGTTGCTGTTGCTGGCGAAGCGGGCGGCGCTAGCCAAGCCGTACTTAGCGCTCACGGAGTGCGACCCAGGTATCCCGCCAGGCGGTCGGCCGCCGGTGCCGACGACGGCACATCGACCTTCGGGCCGAATGGCGCCTTCCCGTCGGGACCTCGCATGGAGTCGGGCAGCATCGTGTTAAGGCGCCGCAGGATGGTCTCGGCGAGATCGGGGTCTAGATCCGTCGACTGGCCCGTCGCCTTCGCCAAGTCCCAGCCGTGGGCGAAGATGTCACCGGAGGCGATCCAGATGCACACCGATCCCGGCAGGTCGCCGATTGGCATCTTGAGGATCTTGTCAAGCGCACCGGGAGCGTCGAAGGCAGCGACCAGCCGCGTGGCCGTCAGGCCAAAGGTGTCATTGAAGTCGCCGACGCCAGCGTCCTCGTCGGCCTCGTCCGCAACGACGCCGCTCTCCGCGAGGTCGGCGAAGTAGGCCGCGCTGCCGAGTACGTGCTTGATGACCTCGCTGACCGCCCACGACGCGCACGGCGTCGGCCGGTCCAGGTCGGTCTCGCTGATCCCCGCTAGTACGGCCTGCGTGGAACTGCAGGCGCGCTGCACGATCCTCGCGCCGACCGGGTCAAAGCTCACTTCAACCATCGACATCTCCTCCGCCGCATCGGCTCGCCGGTGAAAAACTAGGCACTGTCAAGATGCAACCCTAGATGCCGATAAGGACCATGGCTTATCACCCCGGTCCGCAGCAGGCCGCTTCAAATATCCGTCACCCGACCGATGTCTCTGCCTGCAAGTTTCAGCAGCATTTCTACTGCAATGAGTTTGGCAAGATCCGCTGGATCTGCCAGGTACGCCGCGCAGGGTGACTTGCGCTTTGGCCGGCAAGGAAACCAGATGGACACGATGGCGCCGATCCGCCCGGCCCTGGAACGCCCTCGCCGCATCGCACTGCATGCGGGACCAATCGCAGCCTCCGAGGCTCGCGGGCAGGTAGGGACGTATATCTACGCCTGGGACGTGCCCGTCGACCCGTATGTCGCGGTGCTGCTCACCAGCGAACTGGTGACCAACGCGATAGCGCACGAGATCGGCGAGACCGTCATGCTCGTGATCAGCTGCACATGGAACCAGCTGAGAATCGACGTGCACGACACCTCCCCCTCGATGCCGGTTCCCCTGAACGCGCCGCTGGACGCAGAGGCCGGACGGGGCCTGCTGCTCGTCTCCACCATGTCAACCGAATGGGGCTGGTACCGGACCTGCTCAGGGAAGGCCGTGTACTTTACGCTCGCATTCCACGGCGAAGGCGACGAAGCCCAGGACCTCCGCTAGAGGTCTAGTCCGCCGTTCAGCGTGATCCGGCGGTGCGCAGCGCGGCCTCCCTGGCGATGTCGATGCGCGAATTGACGTCGAGCTTCTTCAAGATGTGCGAGACGTGAGTCGCAACCGTTCTCGGTGACAAGAACAGCTTCGCGGCAATCTCGGGATTGGTCATGCCTTCTTCGACGAGCGCGGCGATCTTGATCTCGGTCGGCGTGAGGCTGTCCCAGCCGCTCCGCGCCCGCCGGTGTTTGGAGTGCGGGCCACGGCGGATGCCGTGAGCACGGAACGTGGCCTGGAGCCTGGCGACGTCTGCGGTAGCCCCGAGCGACGAATAGATGTCGAGTGCGCGCGTGAACGCGGCCCGTGCCTGGTCCTTGTCATCGACGCTGACAAAGTCAGCGGCGGCCGCCTCGAGCGCCTTCGCCCGCAGCAGCGGCCGGCCGGCATCGGCATAGCGGGCAGCGGCTTGGAGCAGCCGACGGGCGTCATGGTCGAGCACGCCGCGGCAGTAGAGCGCGTTCGCCTGCCGGTGAGGGATGCCTGATTCCGCGGCGAGCGCCAGCGCGTGGCCGGTGAGGGCCGTGGCGTTCTCCTGGTCGCCGACCTGTGTCGCCAGACGTACCCCGTCAGCAAGCAGTTCTTCGATCTCGTCCAGCTCTTCTGAGTTGTCGGCGAACGCGGCCGTCAGCACTTCGAGCGCCTCAGGTAGAGCCTCGACGTACTCATGGTCAAGGCTGCGGGCCAGCGCCAACGGGCTGACCACCCGGTTCCCGAACCGCTCGGCGTGCGGGACCACAGTCGCCAGATAGTCACGCGCGGAGGCCAGATCGCCGCGATGGAAGCAGATCAAGGCGGCGATCCCCAGATCGGAACATACCGCGGCCGGCTCGTGCAGGTTCTCGTGCATCACGCCGACCTCGGTCATGGCGTCGTCCCAGCGCCCGGTGTCGAAGAGCAGCCGTGCGAGCGCGCTGTGCGCTTGCGCCAGCCTGACAACGGTACCGACCTGGTCAGCCAGGTATCTGGCCTGCCTGGCCGCCGCCAGTGCCTCCTCGTATTGGTCGAGTAGGCCGAGCGCGACCGCCTTGTTGATCTCCAGCAGCAACCGCAAATCGGTCAGGGCCGGCTCAGCCCGGGTGACGGTAAGCGCCCGGTCGAACAGCGGCAGCGCGTCCGTCATCTGGCCCCTGACGGCGGTCACGATCGTCAAGACGTGCAGCGCCCAGCCCATCGCCCAGTTGTCGCCGGTCTCCGACGCGCCGGCCAGCGCTTCTGATGCCACCCGGCCGGCCTTTTCTGCCTCGCCGAAGTTGAGGTGTATTCGGGCGGCCAGCACGAGCAGCCGCGCCCGGTGCCGGGGAGAGATTCCCGGCATGGCGAGCGCTCGGTCGAGGGTGGCGAGCGATTCAGCGGACTCGCCGACCCGCATCCGGCACTGAGCCAGCGTCCAATGCAAATCGACAAGGAGGTCAGGATCGACCGCGTGCTCTAGTGCGGTGTTCGCCACCTGCTCGGCTTCCGCCCGGTCACCGACCCGGTAAAGGGCGTCGGCCAGGCGGCCAACCAGGCCGTCATACTGCGCTGAGCCGGCCGGGCAGCTGGCAACCGCCTTGCGGAGAAGCTCAACTGCTACCTGCGGCGCCTGGCCCACGAGCAAGTCCGCCGAATCGGCAAGCCAGCTCAGGATCCAGTCGTCCATCGGCCCGGACGTGCTGCCCGACACCGCCCAGAGAAGTTGCCTGGCGACCCGATCAGCGGGCGCGCCGACCTCGGCCAGGGCGCGGGCCGCGTCGTGGTGCCAGGCAGCTCGCACCGGCACCGGTATCTCGTCATACAACGCCGCGCGGATCAGCGGATGACGGAACCCCATGCCGTTGCCTGACTCGGCGATCACGCCGGCGGCGCCCGCCTCACTGAGCGCCGGTACCAGGTCAGCAACCCCGCGGCCGAGCACGATCGCCAGATCGGGCACGGCGAAGTCGACTCCGAGCAGCGCCGCGGCCCTCAGCACCTCCCGCACCTGACCGGATACGAAACCGAGGCGGTCAGCGATCGCGGCCGACAGCGAGCTAGGAGCGGCGTCGCTGGTTAGCTCTGCGCTCCCCACGTCGTTGATCGCCAGGCTGGAGCTCCGGGCCAGGGCCGCCAGCAACTCGGTGACGTAGAGCGGATTCCCGGCCGCGCCGTCAGCCAGGCGCAGCAGCTTCTTACCGGGCTTGCCGCCGGCCAGCGCCGCCACCAGCTCGGCTACAGCGGCCTTGGTGAGCCCCGTGAGGTCGACACGCGCCTCATCGCCAATCACCCGCCGTAGCGCCAGCAAGTCGTCGCGCTGCGGAACCGGGCGCATCGTGCCTATCAGCAACAACGGCATCTGCCCGGCGGACCGCGCGAGCCGTCCGCACAAAGCGACGCTCGCCTGATCGGCCCACTGCAGGTCATCGACGACCACGATCGTCGGCTGCAATGCACAATGCTCGGCCAGCAAGGCGAAAAGCTGCTCCGCCAGCGCCGCCGCGACGTCGGCCCCGCGATCGGCGGCGACCTCGCCTCGCAGCAGCCTGACTATCGAGCCTCGCCTGGGATTGTCAGAAGGCTCGCGCACTCGCAAGCCGTCGAGCAGCGGCAGTAACGGCAAGGCCTGTCCGAGCTCGTCCCCCGCTCCCCAATAGACCTCATAGCCCGCGGCCTCGATGAGGGCAGCCCGCACGAGAGAGGATTTGCCAATCCCGGGCTCGCCTTCGATCAATACCGAGCCGCCTCGCCCTTCAGCCAACTCCGTGATGCTTCTGACCAGCATCGCTAGCTCAGGGTCGCGGCCGACGAGCGCACCGGCCGAGGTCACGGTGGGCACGTTGCGAACTTTACTACTCGAACATAAAGGAAACAAGAGCAGTTTCTGGACTATGGCTATCAATTTAATACTAGCAGGCACAACAATAACAACACGATCGCTCCCGGATCACAAGATGCAACTTTCACGGGACATCTCAGCGCAGCCTTCCGGTCATATTCCACTGCATGGAGAAATGAATATTTCCGGCCATAAATCATCGGCGCTTCTATTGGCGGTTTCAGTTAGGAAATTCGCTATCAAAGTGGCATGGATTTGGTTAGAGGAGGGCAATATCTCGGCGGGAGCTAAATAACGCCGTGCCGTCAGCCGACCATCCCAACCGGCCGCTGACCTCGGGAATCGCCTTGGAGGAACCATGCGCATCGGGCGAGCAATCATCATTCCCGCTATCCTAACGCTCGGCGTAGCCGGATCGACGATAGCGGGCTCAGCAATTGCCGTAGCTGGCGTGCACCTGCACCCGTACTCCGTCAGCACCCACCACCCAATAAAGGGCGGGGCTAGCCCGAACATCTTTTATCACACTTAAACTAACCCGCACGTGGTTCCTGCCGTAGCGCCGAGCGTGCGCTGCGGCTTGATGCTGTGATCGCTACCCCCGCCGCCCTGCTCTCCCATGCGCATTTGCCAAGCTCACGCGACCTGCTGAGGGGCGCGGTGCACTTGCGTGACGCGTCACCGGCCGAAGTCTGGCACTCGTCACTGAGCAGCGGATTCAGTTACGCTGAGCCTCAGAGCGACGTGCGATGAAATTTTCGGTAATGCCGCTTGTTGGCCCTTTTGGGAAGGAGCGAGAGCGGTGACCATGCCGGGAAGCCCAACGGTCCGGCGCCGTCGGCTGGCCGCCGAACTGCGCGCGATCAGGGAAAGTACCGGTAAGAGCGGCGATGTGGTCGCCTCGGCCCTGCGCTGGTCGCCATCGAAGATCAGCAGGTACGAGCTGGCCAGAACCGGCTTGAAACTACGCGAAGTCGAGAAGCTGCTCGACTACTACGAAGTCAGCGGGTCCAAGCGCACGCTGCTGCTCACCCTCGCCAAGGACGCGTCATTGAAAGGGTGGTGGGAGGAATACGCAGAGTTCATTTCTCCTGATTACCAGCAGTTCATTGGCCTTGAACACGAGGCCAGCTCGATGGCTATCTGGCACGTCGAGGTCGTGGCCGGGCTGCTGCAGACCGAGGCCTATGCCAGGCACATCATCGGCAGCTACAACCAGGTCGAGCCGACTCCTCCCGGCATGGTTGAGCGGCTGGTCAGGGTCAGGATGCTGCGTCAGCGAGTGCTGACGAGGACGCCGGCCTTGCAGCTGACCATTGTGCTTGACGAGTCGATACTCAGGCGCCGGGTCGGCGACGATGCGGTGATGTATGAGCAGCTCAGACGGCTCGCCCAGGAGGCTGACCGGCCGAACGTGACGCTGCACATCCTGCCGCTCGACGCGCAGCACACGGTATTCGGCGAGTCCTTTGTAATATTTCGTTTCGGGCCAGACAATGATGCCATTTTGCAGGATGTGGTAAGCGCCGAGCATTTGAAGAACGCGTTCTCGGTCGAGGGCGAGCGCGAGACTTACCTACATAGGATCGCATTTCAGACGATCGTCGGCGCGTCGCTTGACCCAGCGACGTCCAGGGCGCTCATACTGGAAACGGCCGAGTCTTACTGGTCAGACGCCCAGCGGGTGCGCTAACTAGCTGATAGAGTGCCTCCGCCTATTGGCGGTACTCCTGCGCGCATTCGCAGGTTTTGACCATTATTCACACGACACTCAGCGAGGTAATGACGTGAGCATACTTACGCCCGAACTCCGGACTCCGACGCCGGCCGTTAGCTGGGTCAAGAGCTCGTTCAGCTTCGCCAACGGCAACTGCGTCGAGGTGGCCGACCTGCCCGAGGGGCACGTCGGCGTCCGCGACAGCAAGGACCCGCATGGACTCGTTCTCCGATTCACGCCAGGCGAATGGCGGGCCTTCATCGGCGGAGTGCGGAACGGCGAGTTCGACAGGTTCGGCAGCTTATCGGCGCTGCCGGCCGACACCGTTAGCAGCCGATTAGCCTGGGGCGAAGGCCGTTCGTGGCCTTCGCCCACGGCCGGCTGCCCGGCGAACGTGGTGTGCCAAACACGGTGTGCCAAACGACGCTGTGCCAAACACGGTGTGCCAAACGACGAGGGCGTGCGGAAAGATAACTCCGAAGCGACGTCGTAGTTTTCCCTGATCGCCTTGGTGAGCGGGTCATCGGGTCCGAGTGCGTGCTCACAGTCGGCGATCACGCGCTCGAACTCGGCGAGCGCCTCGGTGCGCCTACGCGCCATGTGGTACGCGTGGGCGAGATTGCTGCGCGCCGTGAGGGTATCCCGGTGACCTCTCCCGAGCACGCGCTCGAAGTCAGTAACCGTCCGCTCGTATAGCGGCATGGCACTGGCCAGCCGGCCGGCCGAGTGATGCGCCCCGGCCAGGTTGCCGCGCGCGGTGAGCGTGTCGGGATGGTCGGGCCCTTGCACCCTCTCGCGCTCGGCGACCAAGCGCTCATAGAGCGGGATCGCGTCCTTGAGCCGGTGGGCGGTGAGGTAGCACGTCGCCAGGTTCGACAGTGCGGTCAGTGTGTCCAGGTGGTCGGGGCCAAGTACCGCCTGCTGGCCGGACAGCACTTGACGGTGAAAGTTGATCGCGTCCTTGGATCGTCCAGCGGCTTGGCACGCGGAGGCGAGGCACGCGCAGGCGGTCAGCGTGTCCTCGTGGTCTTTGCCGAGTGCCTGCTCCCTGGACGTCACCACCTTGCGGAAGATGGCGATGGCATCGTTGGGCTTGCCCGCTGACTGGTACGCGCGCCCCAGATTGAGGCACTCGGCGAGCACCTCAGTGTCCTCAGGTCCGCTCAGCCTGGTCCAGTTCGCGACGTTCTGCTCATGCAGGGCGACCGCCAGAGCGAACTGGCGGGCAAGCCGGCATGTGGCCGCAAGCTGACTTCTGGCCACGAGGGTGTCACGGGCGTCCCCGCCGATCATCTTGACCCGGTCGGCGAGCACTCGCTCACCGGCATTCATCGCGAGGTCGAGCAGACCCGCCGCGCGGTAATAGGTCGCCAGCGCGGCACGGGTGCCGATCGCATCCGGATGACCAGGTCCCTGAAGCCGCTCGCGCTCGCCGAGGCTGCTCTCTGCCAGCGCGATCGCGTCGTCGTTCCTTCCCGCCGCGTGACACGCGCCGGCCAGGGAGTCGCGGATGGCGAGTGTCTGGGCGTGAGCCGGGCCAAGCGCACGACGGCTTGACTCGAGCACCGAGTGCCAGTAGCCGATTGCCGGGCCCGGTTGACCGGCAGCGGCCAGGCGATCGCCCGCCATGAAAACAACCGGATGCGGCTCAGGAGCCCACGGCACCTCGCTCTGGCACAGCGTCGCTACGCAGGCGCCGAGGGCTTCCAGCGGATCAGCCGACAGGTGCGGCAGGACCTCGAGCATGGCGTCCGCGGCGGCTCGTGCCGCTGACGTGAGCAGCGGCGCAGGTGCGATCCGCAGGACCAGCGCCTGTACGTCGGCGTGGATCGTGACCAGCGGCGTGTCCGTCGACTGGTCAATGACGACCAACCCGCTCTGGGCCAGGTTAAGCACGGCCGCCCACACATGCCGCGGATCGACCGGAGCGTTCACGTAGCTGCCAAGGAAGCCGCATCCAGGCCTGCTCATGGCTAGCTGCACAGGAATCCGGTCGGCACGAAGCAACGCCATGAACGCGAGCAGCCCCCGGGCCAGGCCGATCGGCTGGCGCCGGTCGGCCAGGTCTATCGCGAGCGACGCCGCGGCGGCTACGGGCGGGATCGACCTGCTCGCCATGACATCAGCGAGCTCATAACTCCGGCGCGCGAAGCTGTTGCGGTACTCGCGGCAGTCGGTGTCCGAACCAACGATCGTCGACGAGGCCAGGTTCAGCGCCAGCGGCACGTGGCCGAGGTCCGCCGCCAGGTCCACCGCCTGACCCCGGTCGTGCGCCTCGTGCTGCAAGCGCGCGGCCAGGTAGCTCAGCGACTCGCGCGGGCTGAACTGACCGATCTGGCAGATGTGCGGCTCGATACCGGACAGGGTCGCGATGCCGGCCAGCTTCGCCATGTCGGAGCGGTGGATCGGCAGCCGGCACGTAACGACCGCCTGTCCGGTCATGGTGATCGGCAGCAAGTCGACGATCTCAGAGAAGTCGCCAACATTGTCGTAGACGAGGGCCCACCGGTCGCCGGTCTTGTCAAGCCACTCAAGGAAGCGGCCGACGCCGGCATCGATGCTCGCTCCGCTGTGGCTGACACCGACATCGCAGGCAGCCTGGGCGTAACTTGCCATGACCGCCCACTTACTCGAGGCGTTTATCCACACCTGCACGTCCGATGCACCAGCCTGGGCGAGCCTGGTGACGTAGGCAGCCGCGAGGTGGGACTTGCCAAACCCGCTAGCACCGGTCAGGACCCTCAGTCCGGGTGCGACCGGGTGCGAAGCGAGCTCTGCGCCGACATCAAGCCCGTACCCGGTTTCTGCGCGCACGGTTGAGAAATCGGTAAGGAGCGGCGGCATCCGGCCGGAGCGGATTGGCCAGCCCCCGTCAGGCACAGTTCCGGTGCCAGAGCCGCCACCAGTATTGCGATCATCCATGGCCGCTCGACTCAGTCACGTAGGACCGTGTCGGCGGCTTCCCAAGCGCCGCCGATAGGTACCTTTCAGATGGGATACTAGTGACAAGACTTATCTAAATCAGGATGTCACCGCAATACTGCTCAGAACGTCTTCGCGATCCGCCAAACGAGCAAGCGATCGATTTACCGCGATGGACCGCCGATTGTCACGATATCTGCGGTTGCGACATCGGCGCCTTGGAGCTGCCAGTCCAGCTTTGCCGACCCGGTTCCTGCGGGCACGGGTGTGTGCATCGCGAAGGTGACCGAACCGTTGGCTGGTATCAGCCGGACGGCCGCGCAGTTGAGGTAGTAGCGCCTGACCACGTTCGAGTACCGGCCGGTCCCGGACGACAGAAAGTATTCGGCGTAGGAGGGGCACGGCGAAAGCCGGACCGGCGCACCGCTGTGGTTGGCGAGGGTCACGGTATAGCTGGCGGTACCTCCGGCGCTGAATGTGCTAGGCGTCGCGAGGGTCGCGGTGAGCACGTTCAGCTGTGATCTGGAGCTCGGCGGCGCAGCCTGCGGCGCGCCGAACGTGCTCGCCGTTACGCCGCAGGCGAGGTTCAGGGCGGCAGGGAAGTCGACCCGGACGAGCCCGCTGTCTACCGCGATGAACACCGTCCGGTAGTCGGCCTTGCCTCCGGAGGTCAGAGCCGGGCAACGGTCGCCATAGGCAAGCGTGACCCAGCCGCTCTGGCCCGGCCGAAGGTTCGCCGGACCAGGACCGGCAAGGTTGAAGCCGTCGCGGGCGACCCTGGTCAACGTCGTCGTGCCGTGAGACACCGTGAGGCCGGTTACCGCGACCGGCCCGCCGGACAGGGTGCACGGCTGATCGCCGCGGTTGGTCAGCCGGATTTCCTGAAAGACCGTGCCTGCGGCCGGCCCGCCGTGCCCCGGCCGGCCGATCAGCTGCCGGGCTCGGCACGGCGTGTAAGCAGCCGTCGGCTTATGCGCTGGCGGCGCCATATGGGCCGGAGCAGGCCGGTCCACCCACGGCACAGGACTGACGTGGTGCACCCGCCCGATCTCGTGCGCCGACTGGACCGCGGGCCCGCAGCCCACGGCGACCAGCGCCGTCCACGCGAACAGCACGAGCGATCCCCTAGCGCGACTCATACACCTGTGACGCCGAAGCCGCGCCGGCAGTTGCGGTCGGGTTCAAGCCCAGTGATCGAGCGGCAGCGGGCCCCGGCTGAGTATCGTCCGGATCGCGAACGTGCTCTGGGCCTCGACCACCGAGGGGATCGTCAGGATCTGCCCGATCAGCAGCTGCTCGTAGCCCGCGAGGTCTGGCACGGCGACCTCTATGAGAAAGTCGTACGAGCCGGATACCAGATAGCAGGAGACGATGGCGGGGATCGCCAGCAAGGCCTGCTCGATGCGGGCCGAGGTGTCTCGAGAGTGGCCCTCGACCTTCAAGCCGATGAAGACGGTCAGGCCAAGTCCGGCCCTGGTCCTGCTTACCTCGGCCCGGTACCCGGCAATGATGCCGCCGGCCTCGAGCGCCTTCACGCGGCGGAGGCAGGCCGATGGCGACAGCGCGATCGCATCGGCGAGATCGACATTGGCGATCCTGCCGTCGCGCTGAAGCCTGGTCACGATGGCACGATCTACTCTGTCCGGAACATGCTCAGACATGAAATTCAGCCTCTTCCCTTGATCGCGCAACAGTATTGCGCCAGAGGGGCTTCTCCGCGTCATATTTGCGATCGCGTGCGGGCCCAATTCGGCGAGAGTGGAGGCATGGCGCAGACACCAGCGAACCAGCCGCCTACCGCGCACAACCTCACCACCGCGCGCGGTGCCGCTCTCTATGTCGGCGCGATCCTCGGCCCCGGCCTCCTGCTCCTGCCCGGCCTGGCCGCAGCAGAGGCAGGGCCCGCGTCGATACTTGCCTGGCTTGCCTTGCTCGCCCTGTCCGCCCTGTTCGCCGCCGTGTTCTCGGCCCTGGGCAGGCGTGTCCCATCCGCCGGCGGGGTGATGGGTTACGTGACCGCTGGCCTGGGATCGCGCGCTGGCCGGGCCACCGGCTGGATGTTCTTGGCCGGGGTGGTGGGCGGAGCCCCCGTCGTCTGCCTCATCGGCGCCAGCTACGTCGTGGCGCTGACGGGCGGCGGCCAGCTTGCCCGGGTAGCGGTCGCGGCCGCGTTGCTGTTCACCGCCATCGGCCTCGCCGCCCGCGGCCTGCGGGCCAGCACTGCGGCGCAGCTCGTGCTGGTCAGCGTGCTGATCGGCGTGGTCGTCCTCGCGGTCGTCGGCTCAGCACCTTCGGCGCGGGTGGCTAACTGGTTGCCGTTCGCCCCGCATGGATGGCTCTCGGTTGGCAGCGCGGCGACCACGCTGATGTTCTCCTTCGTCGGCTGGGAGGCCGTCGCGCCGCTCACGACGCGCTTCGCTGACCCGTCCAGGCAGCTGCCGCGCGCGGTGGCCATCGCCTTCGCGGTCACCACGGCGCTGTATCTGGGCCTGGCAGTCGCGACGATCGGCGTCCTCGGCCCCCGCGCGGCCACCGATGTGCCTCTTGCTGGCCTGCTGAGCTCCGCGATCGGGAAGGCCGGCCCGGCTGTGGCTGCGGTCGCCGCGATTGTGCTGACCATCGGCACCACCAACGCTTACATCAGCGGCGCGGCCGCCACGGCAGGCCAGCTCGCGCCGGCCGTACCGGGCCGCCGCAGGTTTGCGGCTACGGTCCGGCTGCTAGCAGCGATCACGGCGGTCGGCTTGGTGCTGATCGCCGGGTACGGGCTCGGGATCGTCGACGCCGCCGCTCTCGTGGTGATGCCGACAGCGCTCTTCCTGGTGGTCTACCTGGGCGCGATGGTGGCGGCCGCGAGGGTTTTGCGCGGTGGGGTGCGTCTTGCGGCCCTGCCCGGAGCGCTCTTCGTCGCCATCATGCTGGCGTTCTGCGGGTGGGTGCTCGCGATACCTGCCGCTGTCGCGCTGATCGTCGGCTGGCGGGCCAGGCCCCGCGGATGTGTCCACATCAGCACCGCACTCCCGGCCCCTCGCCACGACGGCCTCGCCATAAGTGGCAGCTAGCGCAGCCAGTGACACGCTGGCGGCGTCCGCACTGACCAGACGGCGAATGAAAGCGCTGGGCATCAGCAACATCCCATGCGGACCGCGTCCTCCCACCCGATCGGGTCTGCCGGGCTAACGGCCCGCGAACAGGAGGTACTCGCGCTGCTCACGGAGGGCCTGTCGAACAGGGAGATCTCCCGTCGGCTTGTCATCTCCGAGCGCACCGCGCACCACCACGTCTCCGCCGTCCTATCAAAGATCGGAGTCAGCTCGCGGGCGGCAGCCGTTCGCGAGGCAGCCAGATTGGGCATCGGCACCCGTTCCTGAGCGCCGAGGACAATGGCCTCCTGGCCTTAACCTGGCGTTTGATTTTCGGCGACGTAGCCGACAAAACCTCATGTGTGTAATGAAAGTGTAGTTGTCAACAACTGCGCTGACGTGACAGTCGCACCGGAAGGTGACGAACATGACGCCGCAGCCTTATCTCATTCTTATCCGGAATAGCCGACTAGCGTCGACGGTCGGCGCGGCGCTCGAGTACCGTCTTCTGCGCGATGGCCATCGCGCGACCGCGGTCCCCGTCGGACACGCGATGGCATGGGACGGAACGCTACGCGAGCATTGCCGGGGAGGGCGCAAGGCACCGGAGCCGCTGGTCGTGGCGCTGTACGAGGACGGCCTGCTGGCCGAGCTCGCATCTTTGGGCTTCGGGGCTTACGTGGGCGTACCAGAGGAAGTGGGCTGGCAGGTGGTCAGCTGGGACAACGGCTTGGGTGCCATCATGCTGCCCGTCGCCAGTGCCCGCGATCTGGTCGAGGCTGTGGCCAGCCACACGCCCTGGACCGCGTTCGCGCAAGCACCCAGCCCCGCGGACGCGGATCTACCCGCCGCCTTCGGCAGCAGCAACCTCAGGCGACCCAACCGGGCTTCGTCATCACGACCGGCCGGCCCGCTCGCCCTCCCACGCAAGCTGGTACTGGCCGGCATCGCTGCCCCGCTGCTGGTCGCGGGCCTGCCGGCCGCCGCCTCCGCCGCCACCGTGGCATACACGGGCACTTCGTCGGTCAGCCACGGCGCGGATCCTGCTGACGTCAGCTTCGTTACGACGTCCTTTGTCCAGATAGCCCAGGCTAGCGAAGGGCCAGCGCCGGCAGGCCCTGGCGCAGGCGCGCCGCAGGGCCAGGCCCCGGTGACCAATTCCCAGGCCAACTCCGGTTCTTGGTGGCCCAACGCTTCGTACTACTGGCAGGGCGCGGTCGACGCGCTGCCGAACGCCGCCTACTACATGGTCGAAGGCGGGAAGATTGGCGCCGCGGGCGGAGCGGTGGTCGGCGCCATTGGCGGGGGAATACTCGGCGCTGCAGGCGGGACGACGCTTGAGCCAGGAGGAGGAACCGCCGGTGGCTGGTACGCCGGTGCGTACGGCGGCGCGAAGGCTGGCGGGGTAGTGGGTGGCGTTCTAGGCGCCGCCACCGGATTCATGTACGGGTTCGCGACCTCTCCGACTTGGTCGACGACGCCGGGGACCCAGGGCAACAGCTCCGGCATGACCAATGCCACGATGAACGCTCAGGGGATGACGACAGGCGCTCAGGGGACCACTACTTCCGGCCCGGTCTCGGGTCCGCAAGGAACCCGGTCAGGAACCACGCAGTCAGGCACGGCCCCGGGTAACCCGAGCACCACTGGCGTCGCTAATGCCGCCGACAATGCCAAAGCTCAGCCAGGTGGCACCGGCGGTTCGCCGGGGAGCGGCACGACCTCTACGGGCGGGCCGACATCGAACAGCAGTACATCGTCGTCGGGAACCGGCAGCACGTCCCCGTCTGGCATGGGCGGCACGTCTGGCACCAGCGGTACGTCTGGCACCAGCGGTACGTCTGGCACCAGCGGTACGTCAGGCACCAGCGGTACGTCAGGCACCAGCGGTACGTCAGGCACAAGCGGCACCTCGTCAGGTACCGGTACCTCCTCCGGTGCGGGCAGCACCTCAAACGGGGGCGGTACCTCAGGCGCTGGCAATACGTCGGCTGGTACGAGTACCTCATGACCAAACGCGGGCCGTGACTATCGGCCTGCCGGCCGACCCCGACATAATTAGCCGCCGCAGTCCTCCGGGGGTCCGCCCAGCAGTGACGACACGACCGTTCAGCTTGAGTACGGGCAGGCTATTCAGGCCGCTGTTCATGATTTCGTCGCTCACCGGCGCATCGAGGTCGGCATACATTTGCGACCGGACACATTGCGGGAAATCAGCAGCGGATATACCGATACCTTTGCCAAGCCGCACAAGCAAGCTGACCGGAAAGCGTCCGGCGGCGGCGTCGGTCGGCGCGGCGGCATACAGCGCGTTGTGGTACCTGACCCACATGCTCGCGGGCGCGCATCTGACCGCGGCCCAGGCACGGACCGAACCGGCTTGCAGCGGCTGCGTGCTGAAGATCGTGAAGGGGTGGTATACGACCTTGACTTTTCCCTGGAAGGCTAGGCGCTGGATCAGTCCCCCGTCGGCTCGCTCGAAAGCGCCGCACGCCGAGCACGCGAAATCTTCGTACACGTCGAGCACGGGAGTGCTGACACCGGGCTGGCTCATCGTCACGCTGTTATCGGCATTGAGGGTCACCGGCGCGTAAGGACCCTGGTAGCCGGTACGTGCGCGCGCTGGGGCCGGCTGTTCGTGCCTGGCGAGCCCGTTGATCCAGATCCCCACAGCTATAGCCGCGATCGCGCAAGAGCCGGCCGCTGCCGCCCGACCCAACCGGCGCCGCCTTGCCTCACGTGCCTTGACCGCCCGCAACCGATCGCGCGCGGACGCGGTGCGCACGCGGCTTGCGGGACCGGCGGCCGGCTGGTGCCGGCGCTCGTCGTCATCGCCGGCCACGCCGCGCGGGCGCGCCTGCTCTGGCGGCGGCAAGCGCTGGGCCGACATTGTGATCCTCACGGCGCGAGGTGGTGGCTCGACCGGCTGCGCGGTCGGCCTGCCATGGCCGCCGCCGGTGCGAGCGACTGACCGCAGCGAGTCAGCCAGCCGCCCAGCGGACGTCGACCACAGCGGCAGGTCGAGATCCGCCATCTGAGAAGACCGGGGCCTGGTAAGCGGAGGTCCCGCCCGAGTCTGGCCTCCGGCCGCCACGCCCGCTGGGCTCGCGTTCTCAAGCCGACCGGCTGAGGAGGGCTCGGGTGGCGGGTGCTCGGGCTCAACGGGCGGATCGGGCTCCCACGAGGTGATGCCGAGAAGGTCCGACAGCATCGCCACCCGATTGTCAGCGAGAACCGAGCCGGCGCCCCCGTCGCCCTTGTCCCGGTAGCGCATCCCGTGGCGGCGGAACGCCACGCCCAGGTTGGTCCCGTCCCGTATCACCGCCTCCCAGGTGGCGGCGGGACCGGTGACGCTCCACAGTTCGCCGTGCGGGCAGGTCCCCCTTCCCGCGGCGGCAGTACCGGCGTTCAGGTCAATGAACCACCAGGCGTCATCGTCCCGGCTGGCTGGCGCCAGGGCCGTGATCAGGAACGAACCATCCCGATAGGCCTGCCAATCACGAGCGAACTGGTCATCGAGGCGCCCGAGCCCGCCGCGAACTCGCTCCCCGAGTAGGACCGCGCCGGGCGGAGCGGGACCGGCAGGTCTCGATGGCTGCGGACCAGCCTGGCCGTTGGCGGCGACACGCAGATCACCGGGCCTCGCGGCGGCACCCCATTGTTCGTCGATCCTGACGTAGCCGAGCCGGTCGGCAATCTCGTTCACCGTGCCGAGCAGGGGAGCGGGAATCAGGTTCGCCGGCACCGACCATCCCCGCCCGACCGAGTCGCTGCCTATTTCCGACGTATTCCAGATCTTGAAATCGCCGGGCCCGGACCGCTCTCGCTCGCGCGAGAAGGCCAGCGAGGATATTCCGGCCACTGGCGGCACTCCGAGGAACCCGAAGACCTCAGATGCGACCGATTCTGGTTCAGCCACCAGGTCCTCGTACCTAACCCGATGGCAGCGGGCGGGGTACTTATCCTGGACAGCCAGGATCGCGGCAGTGTGATCGGCCCAGTACCTGGCCAGCGCGTGCACCGAGTTTCCGGGAGCCCTGGCCGCATAAGGCTCGAAGCCGTAGTTCACCAGACCCCACGGGCACGCCTCCACTCCGGAGGCGATCATGTCCATCGGGTGCCGGTAGAGGCAGAGAAATTTCGCGTTGGGGAACACGCTGAGCAGCACCTCGGCGTGCTGTTCGGTACCCAGGTTCTTGTCGCAATAGCGGCCTTTCCCCCGTGCCGCCAAGTAGGGGCCAAGCATCTGGTCGACCGTTTGCCTGACACCTGCCGCAGCCGCCTCCTGGATGGGTGCCTGGCTGTTTTTTCCGCCTGGCCACGACAGCGCGTGCGTCGCCGACCACGCGGTCGCCAGCTGGGTCAGCACTCCTGGCAGTCGCGTTTCTGGCGGGCAAGCCAGATCCGGATGGGCGTCGAGCAGAAAGCGCAGCAGGGTTGACCCCGAGCGACTCGTGCACAAGACGAACACCAAATCGGAGGACGCGCCGGCGTAGGCACCGCAGTCGCCGGCTGTCCCCGACGGCTCCTCACCCGCGATAGCCAATGAGCACCAACTTCATGGGTCGATGTCTAGGACACGCCGCCGCCCGACGAGCCGCCACCAGAGTACGAACCGCCACCGGTGTACGAGCCGCCCGACGAGCCGCCACCAGAGTATGAGCCGTAGCCCGACGACGGGCCGCCACCTGATGGCGCGCTGAAACCGGAGGTCGTGCCGCCGCCAGACGAAGTCGTGCCGGGTCCCGAGGAGGTCGTCCCAGGTGCGGATGCTGACGTGCCGGGCCCCGACGACGTGCCCGAGCCTGCGGGCGAGGCGCTGCCACCCTGGCTCGGACTTGAGCTATTGCCCGGGTTGGCGCCCTGACCTGGAGCGGCGCCCGGCTGCTGCCGGGGGGCGACCCGCCTTGGCAGCGGGCCAGGTGGAGCGGGGAACCCCAGCCCGGGAAATACGGGTCGCCTTCCGCCATTGCCTGACCCCCGGCACAAGACGCCGCAGGCCCGGCCGCCGCATCCGACAGGTCGGCTGGCGACGGGCAAGACGGCACAGACCGGTGTGCGCGTCGCCAGCCTGGTCGGTGCGATGTTGACCCGTCCGTTGGCGGTCACCTGGTTTTTCGCGCCGACTCGCCGCGACCAGGACGAACCTGACCTTCCTGCCCTGTGCGCGGCCCTGGTCACCGGCAGCAGGACGGTCAGGTACCAGCGGGCGCCTGGCGTCACGGGAGAGATGTTTGTGGCACCTTCGATCCCCCTGGCGGCAAGCTCGTCGTTCACCGCCTGGTCGAGGTAAGGGAGCAACTCGTTACCAACGATGTCCCGCGCAGACGGTGTCGTGCCGCCAGCCGATCCGCTCGCGGCAGCGGACAGGTCGGTAAAGAGCATGTGCAGGCGCGGATATTTCGCTCCGGTGATGCTCGTCGCCTGGCCGTTCGCGGTATCCAGGGCAGATGCGAGCTGATCTGACATGCCGGCCTGCTGCTGGCTGATCCTGCCCCCGGTGAACGGCGACCACCACGCCAGGCTGCCCGATGACAGGCGCTGTGGAATCACCTTCGGGTACCCAAGCGTCACGATCGCCGAGCCAGGGACCACGCGCTTGGCGATGTCGCCGAGCAGTGCGGTCTCAGCCCGGAGATAGGCGCCAGTGCCGAAAACCGACGTGAGCTGCAGCAACGTCTTCGACGAGGCTCCGGCGCCGAACATCACGGTGCGCATCTCGCTGGCGAACCTGGCGTTACCAACCGCCAGACCGTCGATTACGACGTTGGCGCCCCTGACCTCATCAATGAGCGCGGACGTTCCCCCTTGCCTGCCAGCCCCGGCAGTGCGTGACAGCCGGCCGCCGACGGCATTAGCGACTGGGATGAACAGAACGTCGATCCTGACCCGCGGATTGGCGGCCTGGATCTGGTTGAGCGCCTGCAAACTAGGCGGCACCGAGTGCCGCAAGGCTGCATCAGGACTTGCGCTGTACCCGTACGAATAGAAATCGCCAATGACGGCGACGTTAATAATTGGCAAAGGCGCTGATCTTGCGGCTGAGCTGGTCCGGTCAGCGTTCGCGACACCAGGCCATACGAAGAGCAGGGTAGCGAGCAACGTCAGTATCAGCAGGTGGAGCCAGCTCCGGGTAGCTGAACGCCCGATTAAATAACGATCGCTTGGCCGACTGTGGAGCCAGCCCTCGCTGCTTTCCACGGACCCGCCCCTCCTTGGCGCGCCGACTCGGCGCACACGGGCTGCGACAGCGACCAGCGGCGGCGCTGTCCTCGGGTAACAATAAGCTAGATTAGGATAATAGTGTATACATGCCATTTGCGGACTGGCAACGGCGCCGAGCCAAGGCGCTGGCGTTCTGCCCGCTGCTTACGACGTCAGCAGCGCCCAGATGGTCGAGTTGGTGCCTGGCCCGCGGGGCAGGCTGCCGGTCGCCCAGAGCGAAGAGGTGCCCGGGATCTTCGCGAGTTTCTCCATTCCGGCAGAAGACTTCGATATGAGGATCCTCTGCCATGGGCCAGAGGCGCTGCGGTGGATCACCCAGGAGGCGTGAGCGCCGTCGATGGCGGTCAACCAGATGCCGCCGTTCCCGTCAGGGGCCATTCCGCCGAAGTACATCGTCCAGGGCGGCTTGAGTCTGACCCATCCGTGGCCGTTGAAGTGCACCAGGTAGGAGACGACGTTGCTGGTGCCGCTTTCGGCCGCAGCCCAGACGTTGTTCTTGGCCAGGGCCATGATGTTGAAGAAGGTCAGGCCCCGCAGCGCGGTGGCGGTCACCCTGTGCCAGGTGCCGGTGTAGTGGTCGATGCTGTCCATGCGGCTCGCGCGCGTGCCGGTCGCCCACATGTCCCTTGCTGACAGAGCGCTGACGGTGAATACGCCGAGGTCTGTCGCTGCGGTGACTTTGGTCCAGGAACGGCCGTTGAAGTGAAAGGCGCCAAGTCCCGGTCGTGAGGACGGCCCGCCGAATACCCATACGTTGCTGGGGCTGAACGCGACGATGTCGCTGAATGCCGCGAAGCCGTCACCGTGAAACCGCTTCGCTAGGCGCCACCGGGTCCCGTTGAAGTGCAGTACGTATCCCGCCGGGCCGAGCGCCCAGACGTCGCCCGCCGCCGGCTCGCTCGCGGCGCCGATAGCAGAGCCCAGACCGCCCGGCAGCGCGCTGGCTTGCCAGCGCTTTCCCTGCCACCGGTATGCGATGGGACCAGCGGACGCGGTGACGTCGCTGGCCCCGAACGCCCAGGCGTCGTTCTTGCCGGTGGCGGTGATGGCCGTGAGGCTCGTGAAGTTGGCCGGCGGCCCGACGTGGTGGCTGAAAGTCACCTGCCACCTGGTGACCAGCACCCGCTCGCCTGTGTCCGAGGCCGGGTTGTTGTCCGTGTCTCCGGAATAGGTGACGTCCCACAGGTAGAGGCCCGGCGTCGACGTCGTGAAGCCGGTAGGCGTCGTGTAGGTGCCGTTGCCGCTCACCGTGACGGTCTCGACGTCGACTATCGTGGTGCCGCCCTGGAGGAGCGTGAAGGTGATCGTCCCGGTCGGGGACGAGCCACCCGACAGCGCCGCCGAGTCCTTGAGCGTTGGCGGCACTGGTGTCCCCAGCGTGACCGCGGCCGGGTTCGGTGTCGTTATCAGGACCGGGCTGGCCGGGCTGACCACCACCTGCTCGGCCGGGTCGCCGTTGTCCGAGACAGGGTTGTTTTGGCTGTCCCCGTTGTAGCTTGCGTCCCACTGGTAGGTGCCCGGCGTCGACGTCGTGAAGCCGGTGGGCGTCGTGTAGGTGCCGTTGCCGTTCACCGTGACGGTCTCGACGTCGACTATCGAGGCGCCGCCGAACAGGAGCGTGAACGTGATCGTCCCGGTCGGCTGTGAGCCTCCCGACAGGTGGGCCGAGTCAGTCAGCGTCGGCGGCGTTGGCCCGAGCGCCACAGCCTTGGGGTTCGGCGTCGTGGTCAAGCTCGGAGTTACCGCGGCGGCGGCGGACGGCGCCGCGGCTAGCGATCCCGCCGCGCCGCCCAGCAGGACAACCCCAGTACCGGCCACTACGACCGCACGCCGAATCAGACGCATCGCTATCCTCTTTGCGCAAAACCAGGAGAAACCCGCTCAAGCAAGCCGATCCTGGCATGGGCAAATGGAACGCGTCAATGGCGACTAGCCAGGGGAATGTTGCAGGCTCCGTCTGCTGCTCCTGCCCTCGCTATGCGAGCGCTCAACAGGAGCCATCAGCCTTCGAGGCGGTTGCGCGGACGGGCCCCATCGCCTTGTCCTACTCTACGGCGGTGGCCCCGTACGGGCCCCTGGTACGTCTCGGCCAGCCAGGAAGGGAAGGAAGGCCATGACCGCGCTTGGCAGTAATGCGCACATTTTTCGCCAAGCCACACCGGCGGCAGGAGCTGCGATGGTGTTTCGAGACCGCCCTAGGATGCGGGCCGGTGGCCACCGTGGAACACACCGGCATGCCCGAGCCGATGCTTGTCGTCCGGTTCCCCGACGGCGGGAACCTCAGCATCGAGTTCACCGACCAGGCACCAGATGACGATCAACCTCGGCTCGGCGCCTGGCTCGAACTGCGGGCCGAAGATCCAGCCGCGGTCATGCGTGCCGCGCTCGACGCCGGGCTGCATGAGGTGAAGCATCCCGGTCACCCGTACTACTTCATGGCGCCAGGAGGTCAGGTCTTTACCATCGCGCCGCTGCACTAACGGCGATCCTGATCGAGGGGTCGGCGACGCGGGCCGGCTCAGGCAAACAGGAACAGGGCTAGGAACGTCAACAAGACCACGGCGACGGCCACGCTAACGGCGCCTTCACCGGTACGGGTCTGCCAAGCCCGGACCGACGCCATAACCGCAAACACAATGGCCACGGGCGCGGTGATGCCGTCCGTCACGAAACCCGCAACGGCGAACAAGGACGCGGCGAGAGCCAGGTCGCTGGGATGAAGCCGGCGCTTCGGCGCTGGCGCGGGGGGCGCGACCCGGAGCACCGGGACGAAGGCCGTTCCCGGCACGAACTGGACCGGGGCCGACGGGAGCGTCCCCAGCGGGCCAACGGGCAGATCGGCGGTCAGGCTGGCCAGGTCAGCGTATGTGCGCGAGGAGTACGCCAGACCGACCCGTTCGGCGTACTCGTTCTGATCAAGGCGGCCTTCCGCGAACGCCGCTTTCAGAACGTCGACCGCACGCTCCCGGTCGGCCGTGGATGCCCGCATGGCACCGTAGTCAACCGGCACCATGCCGTCGCCTGGCCCAGCCGCCATTGTGCCTCCCGGCCGTCAGAACTTGTTTCAGACTAACCCCCAGGCTGGATATCAGACGGCCAGACGCTGACCGTCTTCCGCGGCCAGGACTACGGTACGCGCGGCCGTCAGAGCACCAGCCGCTGGATGCGCCCGCCCTGCACCCTTCACCCAATTAGCACCAAGCAGCTGGTTTGGGACTTCGATCCTGTGGAAGTAACGGCCTCGCCGTTTCCATCGATGCGGATGGAGGAACCCCCATGTCCCCACTGATTAGACACCGTGCCGCGCGCTTCGTGGCCGTTCTGGCTGCCTGCGGCGGGGCCGCCGTA
>Ga0126381_100001184_pt1 | contig 28364 bp, 21 predicted proteins | sample PanSoiMetPlot_28_FD_96465 | JGI IMG/M metagenome (GOLD analysis project Ga0126381, IMG submission 96465) | Tropical forest soil microbial communities from Panama - MetaG Plot_28 | ecosystem: Environmental > Terrestrial > Soil > Tropical forest > Bulk soil | place: Panama | collected 2016-02-17
CGAACTTCGCTGACCCGCTTACGAATGACCGTCGGATCGCTTGAAAACGCGTAGGCCCCCAGAATGTGAACGAGCAGGAGAAGCACAGTTCTCTTCATCGCGTCTACCCCATCGGCACTTTTTGGTGAGACCATTCGTGCTGCGAAAAACCGCCGTAACCGCTAAAGATCCGCCGTTTGTGGACGAGAGGAACCTCGCGTGCCGGTGTCGCACTTCGCTTACGGTTTTGGCCCAACGACCCCCGCGCCAAATCACCCCTACCACTTGGGGAAAAGCCCCTCTAAGGACCGTGACTCCCGGGATTTTCCGCTCTCGAGCGGTTCAACTCGTTGAAAACAAATCAGCGAAACCGCTCGCAACTTGTCCCTTTTTGGTTCCAAAGATGCTTTTGAACCTCTGGCTAGGAACGGTTACCGGCTTTGGAGCTACCACCCAATGTCTGATCCAACGAGCGCCTCCCCAGAACCCGTTGTTAGTTGGTCGCCAAGAATCGTCTATGGGTTGGCAACCGTTTGTCTTTTTTTGGGTGTATTTGTCGGATATCTCGTCCGCGGTTCCTGGCAACGAGCGCGAGTCCAGCTTCCAGAATCGACGCAAGCGCAGCCGATGCCGGGCGGGCCGCAGGGCCATCCGACCCCGACTCTAAAGCAGATGAAGCAGTTGGCAGACAAGCGGGCCGAACCGCTGCTCGCGGAACTGAAAAAGAACTCGAAAGACAAGAAAGCCCTCGTCCAGACCGCTTACGTGTACAAGTCGTCGCACCAATTCCAGGAGGCGGTGAACTACTTCAACAAGGCTCTGGAAGTTGATCCCAAGGACGTCGCGGTTCGCACCGAGATGGCATCGTGTCTCTATTACAGCGGTGATGTCGATGGAGCGTTGACCCAGCTGCAGCAGTCTTTGAAATACGAACCTCGCGATGCGAACGCCTTGTTCAATCTGGGGATGATCAAGTGGAAGGGTAAGAATGATCGGGCTGGGGCGATTGCAGCTTGGCAGGAACTGCTGAAAACGAATCCGAAGCTCGACCGCCGGCCTGTAGTTGAGCAGATGATCGCAGAAGCGCGGCATCAGGCTGATGCGCACTAAGCCTTCGACCCGCGCATCCATGCAAGGAGCAGAGAAAATGTCGGAAGAAAAAAAGAACTCGTCAGCTGAGCAGTGGACCAGTTTGCAGGCGTATGCCCTCGCCGCCGTTTGCCTGTTTGTCGGAGTTGCGGGTGGCTGGTTCGTGCGTGGATCGCAAGCCCCGACGCCTGGGATCCAATCCGTCGCCGCATCCCGTCAGGAGCAACCGAATTCTCCCGTGGCGCAGCCATCCTCCGAAGAAATGAGGCGCCTGGCCGACAAGCAGGCCGAACCATTGCTCGCGAAGCTGCCATCCGACCCCAAGAATGCCGAGTTGCTGGCCGGCATCGGAAACGCGTACTACGACGCGCAGCAATTTCCCGTTGCGATTGAATACTACGGACGTGCCCTGCAGGCCAAGCCGAAGGATGCCTCCGTCCGCACCGACATGGCAACGGCCTACTGGTACGTGGGCAATGCTGACACGGCGATTGCCGAGTTCAACAAGGCGCTCGGCGACGAACCCAACAAGGCGAATGCTCTTTTCAATCTCGGTGTGGTGCAGTGGCAAGGAAAGATGAACGTTGAGGCCGCATTGGCCACCTGGCAGAAGTTACTGGACAGCAATCCGAACTACGAGAACAAAGATAAGCTGCTCGAACTCATGGCCCAAGTGAAGAAGCACGCTGGCCTGAAGCCTGGAACGCAGGCGAAGGTACTCCCCCAATAGATGCCTCGGCAAGGGTTGGTGTCGGCTCGAGAATCACGGACCGCTCATCCTAAGGGTGTTTCGCAGTCGCCAAAGCGTCCACACAAGCGCTGCCACACCAGTCCACCATAGGACAAAAATCATACGCACGACCGACGCATGGGCAGCACCCACTCGCCGCAACACGAAGGGAAGAAAGTTCCACGTCGTGATGCGGACGTAGTCCCATGGATCGGTTGTCATGTCGGAGTTCGTCAGACCCCACTGATCCATCTTTCCAAGGCTGAACGCAACAATGTTTTCAAATCGTAAGCAGACGACGCAGGTCGGATGACCGAGCGTGGTCATTTGATAAATCTCGAGAGGAAGCCAGAAGGCAAGGGACGCTAGCTGTACGGCCAGGCTTACTCCGATGAGTACGATTCCCAGCCGCAAAACAAACTTCCGCATCGTCACGCAATGGTGAATCAACAATGGCACCGAGATGAACGCCACCATTTGAACCGCGCTCGAAACGTAGCGATCGCCCCACGCAGAGTCACCGCTCCAGACCGTGTATCGAGCGTACAAGCAGATGTACGCCAGCAGAAGCACGAAACCTGTGATCAGATAGGCTTTCACGGTCGAGTTGAGCTTTTTCCAAAGCACAGGCACAAGAAGGATCGTCAACAGCAGGAGCGGATCGAAAAGGAAGATCGACTTTTCCGGCGTGAACAGCGCACCGAAAAATCCAACGTGGAACGGCACTTCAAACGGGTAATTCGCTGGTAACTCCGGATGCATTGCCCGCTGTTGCTCACCGAAAATAGTAATGTACGTGTTAGTAAAAGACCCAAACCGGTGAAACTGGTAAATGCGATCGGCAAGAAGAAACACCGCATAGATCGGCGCTGCCGTTTTCGCGTATTCGAAGGCCCTCTGCAACCGTTGCTTTCCTCGCCTGCCTTCCAACCACATCAAAACGAGAAGAAATCCAGCTGCCGCCATCAAATCGAGGCCAGTCGTAAGGCGAGTCAACAAATTCAGCCCGAGCGCTGTTGAACCGATTGCTAACGCGCGTCGACTTCCAGTTCTCAGCCACTCATACTGGAACGTGAATCCAACCAACGTCAGAAGCAGGATGTAATTGTTCTCCATCATGTTCTGCGTGTAATGGAGATGGGTTGTGCACAGAAGCAGAGCCAGAACTCCGGCGATCGATTCGTTCCGTGAAAAACCAAGTGCCGCTAGAAAGCGCAGGCACACAAACACTGTAAGGACATTGATGAGTGTGTTCGTTACGTAAGAAACAACCATGTCGCGAATACGGGGATCGTTGCCGTTGTAATCGAAGAAGACGCGAAGCTTTTCCAGGTAAGTGCCGGCGATATCCGTGGGCAGCATCAGCAGCGATTGGCCGATGCCGTACCACGCGTAGATGCGGCCGTCCTTACCACGTAAGCCGAAATCCGGATAGTCTCCGGCTAGTACCGGCGGCTCCGATGTCCAGAACGAATGAGTGGTCTGCAGACGCCTGAGTGTATCGACGGACCCCAAGTCGCCCGATTGAACGACACATGCCAGCAAGGCTGACGTGAGAACGAGTAGAAAAACCGGATCACGCAGCCACTTACGAACGTTGATCAACATTCACAGCGATGGTAATGCACCGGTGAGATGGAGCCAAATGCGGTCCTGGTGTTCCGAGAAAACACACTCGAAACCATCGATCATGATTTCCGCGCTTTCCCCACGCGTTGGGCTGTCGCGAACATTTTCGCGACTGTATCCATGTCCTTCGGTGGAATTTTGCCGGCCGGTATGCGCATGTTGGTGATGTCTTCAAGTTTCAGCAGCAGGTCGACAAGTTCCATCGAGTCGATTAATCCTGAAGAGACAAGGGCCGTATTCTCATCAATAGAGATGGCTGGTTTTCGGATCAGGCGAACGATGTGCTCGACCATCTGTTGTTCCGATGAAGTCATGCTGCTCCTCTCCTAAGTCTCTTCACATAGTTCCGGATGCTCGTGCAAGAGCTTTTCCCGAGTGGCCGCCCGCGCAGGCTTTCCGGCCGTGCTTTTCACAATCCACTTCGGAGGCTTCAGAAAAATCCTCTTTACCGCGACGCCCAATCCGGCGACGACCTGGCCACGAATCTCTCGTGCAACTTCTTCCGGATTGACAAGCAGTTCGGCGCGCTCGACTTCGGCCACTACCACGATTTCTTCCGTGCCTAAGCCGGGATCGTAAATACCTAAAGCGACTACACGCCCGTCGTGAATCGCTGGATGAGCTGCCACAATCTCTTCGATGTCCTGGGGATAGAGATTCTCGCCGCCTACGATCAGAAGATCTTTCTTGCGGCCTACAACGTAGAGTTCACCATCCAGCAGAAACCCCAGATCTCCCGTTCGATACCATCCATCGACGAACGCGGCGGCTGTGAGATCCGGTCGGTTGTAATAACCCTGAAAAAGGCAGTCGCTCTTCAAAAGAATTTCGCCGACGTCGCCCAATTCCGCATTCGACTCTGAGACGATACGAATCTCCTGGTTAGGTAATAGCCTACCGGACGAAGTAAACGAAATGGCGCCCTCACAATCGTCATCCACCAGCACGATCCGATGGTGACTTCGGAATTCACGGCCATCCGCCCAAATACGCCGAGGTCCTGACGATTCACAAATATCCGACTGAGTCGCCGCGAAAACATTCTCCGCCATCGCGTAGGAACTTTGCAGGACTCCAGGTCTTAACCCGAACGGCGAGAACGCTGGCTCGAATTCCTCCATGCTCGCGCTCCGTACCGGCTCCGAGCAATTGATCAAGGCTCGCAACGATGACAGATCGCAACCCTTTCTGCGGTTTTCTGGCGTGCGCCGCGGGATGAACTGAAAGGCAAAGTTCGGCTGCCACGAGAGCGTGCACTGGTACTTGCTAACGATCTCAAGCATACTCCCGGGAGACATCACCCAATCGAGCGGCGATTGCGTGACGACATGAAGATGACAGACCATCGGCAGTATGAAGCAGGCAATCAATCCCATGTCGTGGTAAAGCGGCAGCCAGCTGTAGACACAATCTTTTTCAACATCTATCTTCAGAGCCCCAGACAGATATCCAATCTGCCGGAGTACCGCTTCATGCGTCAGAGCCACGCCCTTTTGCAGCCCAGTCGTTCCAGCGGAATGCTGAATGAATGCAAGGCTGCCACGCGCGATTTCATGTGGTTGAAAGGCCGCTGCAACTCGAGCCTGGCAGTCACGTAGACGTAGAAGCGCAGTGTCGTCACCGAGAGCTATGTGTCCAACCATCTCGTCCGGGAACTGCTCGTCGATGACGACCAGCCGCGCTCCGAGATTTGCTGTGACGCCGCGCAGTCCTGACCTGTACTTTGTCGGTTCGATCTTGAAGTTTGGATACGCCAGAAATGCCGGCACAGCGCCCAACAGCATCGCTCCCACGAACGCGGTCATCGACAAAATGCCCTGCGGCATGATGACGACGACGCGCTCTCCTGCCATCACCCCTTGTCCGCGAAGGACGCCCGCGTGAGCCCGGGCCTTCTCCCGAAACTCTCCAAAGGTGATCGTAGACTGCTCGTCTTCGTCGACCCAGTAGGTGATGAATGGCTTGTCTGCGGGAGCCGCGTCGAGTGCGTCGATGAGATTGCCAAATTGGTTCACAAGCTTCGTTAATTGCGATTACAAAGTAAGTGAAGCATTACGCACTGGATACAATGAACCATGCTTCTCCGCGGCGTTTCGTACGCTGTGACATTTCTGATTTGTGTCGCGATCGTCACGAATGTACGTTCCGCGAAAATCCGCAAGTTCGTTCTTCTGATTGCCAGCTACGCGCTTTACGTCGCCTGGGCCCGCTGGTTCACCGTGATTCTCCTGACTTCTACAGTACTCAATTATTTTCTCGGCGGTTTGCTCCGAAGAAAATCTTCAGGCGAGGTTCTGGCGATCGGTATTCTTCTCAATCTCGCATTGCTCAGTGTGTTCAAATACCTTCCGCCAATCGCCGTGGCCATGCCGTTTTCTTCGTTGCAAAGATTCGCGCACCTCGTCCTACCCCTCGGGATCTCTTTCTGGACCTTTCAGGCGATGAGTTACCTCTTCGATCTCTATCGCGGGGAGGAACTCGGCCCGTCTTTTGGCGAGTTCGCGTTGTACATGGCGTTCTTTCCAGTCACGATCTCCGGCCCAATCTGCCGCATGCCCGAAATGCTTCCACAGTTCAGATCCGGCGAACCGGTTCCATGGACGAGCATCGGCCAAGGTTTCAAACGCATCGCTGTCGGCGTGCTGATGATGACCCTCGCCAGGCTTCTCGGGCAGGGAATTCTCGCCGGCGACGGCATCAATAGCGGCTTCGATCGCGCGAGTCAGTGGAGCGGCCCCGACGTGTGGTGCCTGGCCTTCGGTTATGGACTGCAGTTGTTCTCTGACTTCGCCGGATACTCGCATATCGCAATCGGTGCTGCCCAAGCGCTCGGGTTCACTATTCCCGAAAACTTTGCGCGACCCTTTGAATCGACAACCGTATCCATCTTCTGGACTCGCTGGCATATGTCGTTGTCGTTCTGGATACGCGACTACGTGTTCCTCCCTCTCGCCACCCTTCGGCGCGAGATGTGGTGGAGGAATCTTGCGCTCGTGATCTCGATGGTGCTGTTCGGCTTGTGGCACAAAGCGACGATTCTGTTTCTGCTCTGGGGCACGTATCACGGAATCCTGCTTCTGGTCCATCGTCAGCTCCAGCAGTTGCAGCGCAGGCTCGACTTGAATCCGCAGACAACTTCGTGGTGTCTGCTCTCCTGGCTCGCAACCATCAGCTCTGTCAGCATTGGCTGGATCTTCTTCCGCGCGAATTCGCCTGCTCAAGCGCGACAGATGTTTTCGTCGCTGCTGGCGCTGCCCACTTATGGCTCCCATTTTCTGAGCGGTAGCTTCTATCTCCTCATTGGACTGTTTGCCCTCGGATATGCGCTCGTTCTCGTTGTGATTGATACGCTCAACGCTCACCTCGAAGCACCGGACTTCACAGAAACTCGCCAGCGTCCTGGATTCGCCGCCCTCGCCGCCCGCACGCGCTGGTACTGGATCCCTCCGCTGTACGGCCTGACGTTGCTGTTCGCGCTGATGGTCACCCTTGCGCGCGGCACCGCGACCGCGCAATTCATGTACGGCAACTTCTGACCTGTGGATTTTCAGTCGAGCAGTGTGCCATCCGGCGCGAATACCGGAAATCCATCCCAGGGCCGCGAAAGCTTCAACTCCTGTGCTCCCGCCTTTGGGTTATATGCATAAAGAAACAACCCGTAGTTGTAGTGAAGAATCCGGTCGTCAGGCTTTTGTGAAATGGCCCATTGATACTCCCCCGCTGTTTGCGACGGATTCTCATCGGGCACCTGAGCCTTGATCGCCAGGCGCAACACCTGGTCGGAGTGATTCAATTGATTCGTGAAGGGCGGCCGCTCCAGCCGCTGCAACATCTCCGCCGCAATTCGCGTCTGATCATGATTCGTGAGTGCCAGCGTTCGTTCGCACTCGGCTTCTGCTGGGATGTCTCCATCCTGCAAGGCCCGCCCGCCATCATTCCTCAATCGGCTGGCGATTTGCCGGAACATCGCGCGCGCCAGCGTGTAGTTTCCCTGCGGAGTCATGTGGACATGTTCATAAACAAGTTCGCTTCCAATGACTCCGTTCGCACTTTCGCCCGAGAGGATCGCATCTGCGTCGACAAGCTCTGCTCCCGATGACGACGCGACTGAGCGATTGATATCGTTAATCCTGCTGTCGGCGCGAAACCGCAGCGTATCGAAATCGCGTGCACGTTGAAAGTGCTCTTTTGCGCCCGCATAGTTTCCGCGCATCCATTCCACGCGCGCAATCCGGAACTCGAGTTCGGCATATTGAGGGTCGATCTGTGTCGCCGATTGGTAACGCTTCAGAGCTTCGTCATACGAACGGGCATTTTCCAGATCGGTTCCCTCCCGCACCAGTTCGTTCCAGGAACGAAGCTCATTTTCGGAGATATCCTCACGATGTAACGACGCAAACGGCGCGCAGTCCTTCAGATTCGTAGCCACCGTGCTGATGATCACCCTGGCTCCCGACGCACGAGCGACAGCCACCGTGTCCTGCAGGTTACGCTCGAAGTTCTCGTAGGAATACTTCATGAGCGGTGAGGACGCACGCACCTGTTTGTCGAGGAACATCTCCATCCCGCGCCATTCTTTCTTCTGTTCGCTCATGCGAGTCAGCAATTGGCCGATACGAGTGGAGTTTGCGAAGATGCTGGCGCGAATGAACGGCAACTGCATGCTCGACGACGTCAACGCTGTTCCGGGACCATACGGCCCAACCACTTCGTTGTTTCCCGAATAAATAATGAAGAGATCGGGTTTCTGTCTCGCCAGGCCTTCAGCGATCGCAAGCAGCACGTGAGAATTGATCGCGACACTTCCCGTATTCACGACCTCGAACTTCATCGAGGGATACCGCTGTCGCAACATCACCTCGAGATAGCGGCTGAATCCGTAAGCCGGATCGGGATCGCCCATCGCCGCCGACTCGCCGAGCACGAAAATTCTGTAGGTTCCCTGTGGCTTCTCCGCCGGAATCGCGTAGGCTTGCGGCGTTTTGATCATGCCCGGCGGAAAGAACGGCGCAGGAAAGAAGAGGTTGTAACAGGCAGCTTTCTGTCCCCGTACAGCGCAGGGGACGGTCAGTTCGGTCGTGAATCCCACGCCTGCAAACCGTAGGGCCAGTTCAAGAATCGCAAGGAGCACGACGGGACTGATGACTGCAGCCACGATCTTCAGCACCCAGTGTTGCGAAGTCTTAGTCCGATTCTCGGTCGCAAGCATCTCAGCCATTTTTCTATCCCAGACTTCGCGTTTCTCGCGCTCACGATACAGGGCTGGATTTGACCTGACACTGTGGGCCTAACCGCAGCATCAAATCGCCCTTCATCCAGCCCTGACAGTTCCCCGTGCGCGATTTTGACCGCTCCGGAGGCGATCGCTTCGTGCCAAGAGAAATTAAGGTCATTCGATCGTTGCTCGCGCGTCGACCACTACTTCATCTGTACAGCGCTAGCGGCTACGTTACCTACGCCGCCAGCACCGTGCGCAACACCGTGACACGTCAACGTGCACGTCTGTGTTGTCCGGTTGTAAGAGATGGGAGCCGCACCGTTCTGGCCGACAACATTCGTGTCGAAGTTCACCATTCGCTCACCGGTGACGCTCGGAGAGACCGCGCCCATCCCGTGCGCGGTGTGACATACGGAACAGCTGAATCCCTTCTCCGCCACGTGGAGGCTGTGCCGTTGGAAGCTGGTGTTGGCGAGGATCTGGGTCAGGTCGTGACACTTCGCGCATAGCGAATACGGCCCCGCCACCGTTAGATCCGGATTCGGAAACACATTCGTAACGGTTCCACCTGGAGTCGCCGCCTGGCTGAACTGATAATTTCGTTCGAGGAGGTGCGGATAAATGGACCCATGCGGCCCGTTCGGCCCTGTGCCGCCAAACTCCCGGTTGTCATCGCTGTTGTGGCAATCCGTGCAGAAGATTCGATTGCCTACGAGCCGTGCCGAAGGCGTCCCATTCAGATTCAGCATGTTGACCAGCAGGCTCGGCTGTGGGAACGGACTCATTCGATCGTGCGTCACGGGGTGGCTCGACGTCGCTGTCGAAGCAAACTCGGGAATGATGTTGAGAGCGTCGGGAGCAGACACCACTCTCATGGGTCCGTATCCGTAGATGATCAGCCGCTGTTTGCCGATGCTGGTACCGTGGCAGCGCAGGCAGTTTTCGTACTGATTGACTGCTGGCGTCAGTACGGTTGTGCCGTCCACTGCACTGACCCCGGTCGTATTCGATTGCGAAGGCCGCAATAACGGAGGAACGGCAAACGCCGTTACTTGATTTGACGCGTGCGCATTGTGACAATCCACGCACGTGGCGTGGCGATTGTTATTGAGAATTGCCGGTTCCGTGGCGTCGTGATAGTTGTTGCCCGATGGCAGCAAGTGTCCGATCTTCGCTGTGCCCGCGATCTCCGACATCACGTTCGGCGCTGCTGGCGACAGCAATGTCCCACCGTTATGACAGGTCATGCAGTCTTGCGTAGCTGGATCGTTTCCCGGAGCCGCTGGAGTTGCAGGCCGCAACAATCGTGCGGATGAGACGGCCTGATGCGACATATGGCACGACGTGCAAGCATTCACGCCCACCGTGCCGTAAGAGCCGACATGGGCATCCGGCGATACCTGATTGGTCGCGGTCGCGTGAATATTGTTGGCCCAATTGGCGAGCGGATTTATCTGTCCCTGGACCACACGGTTTGGATCGTGGCAGGCGAAGCACATCTGCGCGTTCGAGCTGTCCCGAACCAGAAAATTCTGCGCGACTCTATCGATGTTTTGAATATGCGGATCGTGACAGCTTGTGCACTCCACACTCCCGTTGACCAGCTTTACGGCGCCCGTTGGATCGGCGGTCTTGCCTTGTGCAGCCAGCGAGGCTGCGAGGCTTGGAGAATCCTTGATCGGAGCTACCAGGCTGAAAGGATGAGAGCCAGTTAACGTCGTGCCAAAGGAGTCCTCGTTGCGCAGCTGTCCCTTGGTCGGTAGCGGCCCGTAGGCGGCTGATTGACCAACCGCCACTGTTCCATCGTGGCAACTCAAGCAAAGGCTGCTTGTCACGCCCAGCGTCGGCTGGGTGTTGCCTTGCTGATGGTATGTGGTGCTGTTATACGGCGTGTAAGTCTGTTGTGAAAGCCTCTGATTCCAGAGTGGCGTATTTGCTCCCAGTCCGCTGTGAGGAGCGTGACAGACAGTGCATCCCAGGCTGCCTTGCGACGTAACTGAAGCGCCACTTCCAATAGCAAGATTGTGTTGCCCGAGAACGTCCGTATCGATCTGCGCACTCGCAATGACCGACATGAAAATCGTGGCCCAGAGGAGAGACAGAGTTGTCTTCATGGCTTGCCCCTGTCTTGCGCCTGATTGAGCGCGTAGTACTGAAACACCTGAACACGCCGGTTGAACGAGTCCACCACGTAAATCTGATCTTTGCCGTCGATGACCAAGCCCGTCGGCAACTGGAATTCACCCAGGCCAGTCCCGCCTTTTCCGAAGTAATAAAGCAGGCGACCTTCCTGATCGAATACCTGAACCATGCTCCATTGCCCATCGACGACATACAGATGACCCTCGGAATCGATCCCGATTCCCTTCGGACGAAACATCCATCCGGCTCCGTCACCTACCTTGCCAATCGCGTAGCGGAATGTGCCCGACCGGTCGAGCACCTGAACCCGGAAATTCATCGCATCCACCACCACCAGGTCCTGGCCGTTGAGCCTCAGTTCAGTCGGATAATTGAACTCCCCGTCGCCCATTCCCGTCTTGCCGATCTTCTGCAGAACGCTTCCCTGCATATCCATCATGAAGATCTGGTTGCGCAGCGTGTCGGCAACGTAGATCCTCTGCGTGGCCGAATCCACAGCAATCCCAGTCGGACGCTTGAAATATCCTTCACCGCCCTTCAGGCTCCCGATCGTCCTGCGGAACTTCCCGCTTGGATCGAACACAAAGATCTTTCCCACCTTTGAATCGGTTATGTAGATGTTGTCTTGCGCGTCGACCGCCACGCATTGCGGGTTGACCAGCGGATCTTTCCCGGTGTCGCGGCGAGAAACGAACTTATATTTCTGTTGTCCGAAGTCGAAGATGTGCAGACCAGCGGCCCCGGTGTCGGTTACCAGAATCCGGCCGCGCGAATCGGTCGCCACGCTGTACGGACTGACGAGGTAGTGGAAGTCCGGCTCGCCGGCGATCGCGTCGACCATCTTTGTCCAGAAACTTCTCTTGGGCTTAACCTCGCGCTCGAGGCTGAAAGTTCGCTCGAACGAGAGCTTGCGGCCTCCATCGAGCAGCAGGTCCGGAGGCGGCGGAGGCGCGATGGAGTCCTTGGACTTCTTCGCTGCCGCCGCGGGCCCTGCCAGTGTGAGTGCCAGCAACGCCACCGCAAAGCAAAGAACGAACACTCCTCCACGCTTGCTTAGAAGAAGTCGAACCATCGTGTGACCCCGACGAAAAATGACGTCGTGTTGGCGGGAGTACCCACCGCGCTGATCCCCTGCGTGAACCGGGTATATCCAGCCTGCAGCCCGATTTTGCGCAGGTGATACTGCAGCTGCGCGTTGGCGATTTCAGTGTCGTTGTGCGATGCCGAGCCACCGATCGTATTGCTGATCGCACGACTAAAACTGCCGGCGATCACCAACCGCCGAATCGGCGAGACCGATACCCCACCGCCATAGCTTGTCCCCGTGAATGTAATGAAATCATTTATCCCGGGTGTTGGCGGTGCAACAATTGGACCGCCTGCTCCAAGCAGCGAGATGCCATCGGACTTTACGAAAATGCCATTGACACTGAATCGTCGGGAAGTAAGAGACGTCGAGTAACCCTCGCTGCTACTGCTCGTTCCTTGATAATTCGTAAGGCCGCTATGCGATCCGTTAAACGCTGCCGTCCAGCTAAGACCTCCCGTTAGCTTGCGGTGCACATGTGCGCTGTAGTTGTAGTACGAGCTCGTATATGTGACTAACAATGTCTGCACATTTTGCGCGTAGCTGAATGACCCCGATGTCTGCCATGCGCCAAAACGACGGAAGAAATTCACTGTGCCAATAAACCCTACCGCGGTTGTACCTTGACCATTGTTGCTGCCGATCACGGAACCCGACAGCGTGAACATATCAAGCAAACGCTTCCCATAATTCACAGTCCCGCTGACGTAGGAACCCGAATAACTCTTACCGAAAAAGAATTGATCGTAGTAAGTCGCCTGTGCCTGTCCGGATAAAAACTGAGTGAACTGATATGTCGCCCCGCCACCTACCGTTACTGAGTGTGATCCGGATCCCAGGTTCAGTCCTGGCACAACAACTCCGCCACCCGTCAGCGACTGCGTGAGATAGCCGGTCAAATCGTCCGTGTAGTTTTCGGTTGCGTTGAACGTCAACTTCTCGGTCGGATGAAAGCTTGCCAAAACTGTTTCATTGTTGGTGGTGTAGCTGGTGGTATTGATCGATGAACTGGATCCGCCGCTCGCCACCAGATTTGATGTGTAGTCGCTGCTTGCGCTCGCATGGTTATAGGTCGCGTAAAACGAGCCGTTCAGCGGCAGGCTATGCTGTGCTCCCACCCCAAAATCATTTCCGCTCGAGTCTTGAATCGAGCCAGACCCCGCTAGAAACGTCGGATAGGTGGAGTCCACGTTGTTGTGGTCGTAGTAGCCATGAAGGCGAAAACCCGCGATATCGTAGTTTGAATGCACATTGAACAGTTTCGTGCGGGAATTGGCCTCCTCGTCCGTTCCATAAAGTGTGCTGTGACCGCTGCCTTGTGAATATCCCACCGTGATCGTCGGCAGGTTCGGCAGAAGCGCACTCCAGTTCACGCTGAACCCTTGGCTGTTTCCGTACGTTGTGAAATTCGGTTGCCCGATCAACCCGAACGTTCCGGTGCTGTTGGCGTCGTAGTGGTAGCTCACTGCACCGGGGAATTTGCTCCCCGAGAAGAAGTTTGCCGTCGCATTCACTCCGCTCGCGCCAGTGAGTGACTGGTAGTTCGAGTTGGCCCGGGATTGGTTGTAATAGGGCGTCGCGGTAAACGATATGAAATTTGGGTTGTAGTAATAACCGGAGATCCTCCCATCAAGACCAAAATCTAATCCGTGATTGGAAGGAATCTCGTCACCGTATGCGCCCGAGTACCCGAAGGTAGCCAGGGCGCCCGCTTTCAACTTCGTGTTATCGCCGATTGAGACTTGGGCGAAGGCCGTCTGCCCGATTACCAGCAGAATCGCGATCCTGATAATTCCGTTTCTGACCTTCATATTCCTTGCCTTCGAGCCAAAGGTTCGGGCCGAGGCGCGTCAATCCCGGAAGCGCACAACCATTGCCAAAGGCGAGAGAAGGGCCGGCGGTGAATGTGATTTAAATAGAATGAGTTACCTTGAATGTTCGTTCGCTTGTCCGGCCTGCGGTGCCGTGGGTGCGGCATATCACCCGCCTGGCGGGGGCGTATGGCTCAACGTCTTTGCATGTCGAAGAAACGAAAACAGGCGTGGTCTGCGACTGCGCCTGTTGACCTTCGGAGGGATCTGCCTGAAGTCAGCCGATTTCGATCTTTGCCTTGGAGCGGAGCTGTTTTGCCAGCCCGGAACGTAGCCGCTCGTACTTCACTTTCTGCAGCTCGACCTTCAGATCATTCCGAACCTCTGTGAGGGGTTGCCTGCGTCCAAGCGTATGCGAATTGAGCCGGACGATTGTGTAGGCAGTTTCAATCTGGATTAGGCCGCTCACTTGGCCGGGCTGCATGCTGAGCAGTGCTTTTACCACTTGCGGTGGAAGCTTCTCACGGGAAACCGCCTTGTGATCGCCCATGTTGACTCGAAAATCATCCTCAGAGATTTTCTCTGCCAGCAATCCAAACTCTTGGTAGCTCTTGGTCGCTTTCGCCTGCTTCAGAGAATCGTCAGCTTTCCTCTGTGCCTCCCTGGCTTGATCAGCGGTCGGCTTCAACGGGGGAACGACTGAAATGGTCTGGAAGCTGAAAGTCTCCGCCTGCTGGAAACGCGCTGGATTCTTGTCGTAGTAGGCGCGAACCTCTCCCATTGTTACTGAAGACTTCGCTTCCACATCGGTTTTCAACACTTGTTCGATCAACAACGAACGTCGAATTTGCTGCCGCAGTTTTTGTTCCGATCCTTGCATCTCTGATTTCAGGTATTCCTGATACTGGTCTGGACTGGGAAACTGTTTACGAAATTCAGATTGGTTGCGACGCAGATTCTCAGCTGGAACGGTCAAGTTGCGTCGAACAGCCTCCTGGTAAACCAGTTCTTCGAAAATGATCATTTCAAGAGCGCCCTGCCGAATCGCAGCTTCTTGCCCTTTAGGAAAGCCATTGTGCTGTTGGGCGTATGGAAAAATCGCGTACATTTCTCTGAGCAGGTCACGGTCTGTGAGCACCGTCCCATTCACGCGAGCAACCGGCTTTTCGCTAACTTGAACGGAGATCGTCGAAGCCGGAGCCGTCTTTGCCACTGTCGTCGGCGCATGGGAAGCGATCTGCGCCGAGGCTGTCGTGATACTCACTGCCAGCAGGATAGTGGTTAGAAGTCGGTGCCTCATAACTTGCCTCACTTTCGACGCTATCAAAAAAGGGGGAGAGACTTTCTCTCCCCTGTCTAGACACGTACTACGCACTAGAACACCGTCGGAATATTGAAGGTGTTGTTCGCTTCGTTGGCTTCACCGAAGTGGCACTGACGGCAGAATTGCGTCGTCGAGGGTGCATTCGCGTTGGTTACGTTGTTGATATTCGGGTTATACGGTCCGTTAACGAAGAAGAAGGTCGCGTAATACTTCCCGCCGCCATCGTTCGCGATCGGACTTGCCGCTGTTGACGTGTAGACCGTCATGACGTGCTGGTTATGGCAGGTAGTGCAAACCACATATGGCTGTCCACCAGCAGTTACGCCCCAAGGATTCGACCACTTTCCAGGAGCCAATGCAGGCCAGCCGTAGTTGGCGATAAATTTCGCATAATTCGAGCCCGCAGTTACTGTGAAGCTGGTTCCGTTCCATACCAGGCCGTTGCCCGCCCTGATAGTCGCCATTTGTCCGACTGGGTGATCGTTCGTGTAGTTGCCCGCCGTGGTGCCGTCATTTCCGAGCAGTGTCGGAATTGGCTGGCTGCCATAGGCAGTATTGGTGAGCAGGCCAATGCGCTGCTCGTAAGACTGATTCGCCATCATGTTCTTCGCCGTCACGTTTCCGTCGTGGCAGCTCAGGCAAAGCAGGATGCCTCCCACTTCTTCCGAACCGGTGGCGATGCCATTGGGCAGAACTTCGGTGAACCCGCCATTGTCGCCGAACGCGATCGTCTTGCCGTACAACGGACTCGCGTCCTGGCCCCACAATGCATAGCTTCCCGAATCAGCTGCACCCTTTTGGCCGGAGCCAAAAGCGCCGCTGTGCGGCTGGTGACATCCCGCGCAGCCGCGGCCATTGTTGTTGTGTGCGCCCAACACATCGATTGGTGACGATGCGTTCTGCGCCAACATCAACCCGGCGACTGCGAGGACGAACATTACAACTAGGATCGTTCTCTTCATAACAGTTAAGACCTCCATGATGTTTGCAACGCGTTACGTAAACTCGCAGAGGCTTAGGCCCATTGACTGCGACTTGCGTCTGGACGCTTCTCGCGGTCGCCCCTCGGCCTTGATGAATGCACTTGGCCGTCCGAAGCGACGGCCCGGTGCCGAAGTCGCATCATTTCGCCAAGTCATTGAATTTTGAGTGGTTCCGTATTAGTGTCGCCTCGGTGCGCCGAGGTAAGGAACAAGACAGACTGTGCCAAATCAACCACCGGAAGGCCTGGGTTGGTGAAATTCCCCACTTCTGTGACCGCGTAGCAAAATGCAACAACCCATTTGGGGAACATGACGAAAAGCGAAGCCGCCGGCTCCGCTTGTTATTGCAATACTGAACAACTGCCCTACTTTGGATTTCGCGGGGCTTCAGGTACCGATGCCGTTGTCGGTGAGGAACCCTTCGCGGCTGCGCCCTTCTGCACGCGCAACTCTTCTTTCTCTTTGCGGAGCTGGTCGGCCTCCGAATCCGTTACGTAGCGGAACTGCTGCACGCGTCCGGGGAAAATCTCAGAAGTGAATACGCGGTTGTTCTTGTCTGTCGCGATGCCCACCAGTCCCTGAAACTGCCCAGGCAGCAGTCCGTGGCCGCCGAAGGAAATCAACAGCTGCGCTTCTTTGTTGAACACTTGCACGCGGTCCTGCATCCCGTCGGCAATCCAGACGTGGTTATCGGTATCGATGGCAACGCCTTTCGGCCGGGCGAAGTAGCCCGGGCCATCGCCGGCTTTGCCAAAGGTCCTGATGAACTTGCCATCGGCGTCGAAAACTTCGATCCGGTTATTCAAGGTGTCAGCCACATAAAGATCCCCATCTTGATCGACCGCAAGTCCCGTTGGTCTCGCAAAGTCCCCAGGTGTTGTTAACTCATGGTTGTGTCCAGTAGTTCCCATCTTGCGGATCAGCTTCAGCGAATCGGCGTCGTACACCAGGACCTGGTCAAGCTCGATGTCAGAGACATAGAGCAGCCGGTTTTCCTTGTCGATGGCCATCGCACCCGGACTTAACAGCCCGTCCGTGATTACGTCTTCCGGCTTATGAGCCGAGTTCAGAATGAGAATGTGCCGCAGCCCGGGATCTGACACGAACAGTCGGTCGTTGTCGTCCATGGCCAAACCAATGATGCGCACGAAATGCGCATGGATCTTGTTCTTGATCAGTTCGACCTCACGCGTTTCGGTGTTGAAAATGAAGATCGCGCCGACCTTCTGATCTGCCACATATACGCTGCCTTTGGAATCGACTGCTATGCCATAGGGCTCCGCCAACTGGAAGAGCACCTTGCCACTGTCAGCAAGCGTCTGTGTTCCCGCAAGGCGGTCCATCCACTTGGCTTTCTTCGTGGAAGCTGTCTCGACTTGCGAAAGCCTCTGCGCCGCGTAAAACGCCTGGTAGCGAATTCGCGCAATGGCCGGTGGATTCGGCCACACGATGTTGGAGTAGTCCATGACCGGAACTTTCTTCGGCTCGGCGGCTTTCTTCTTCTTCCCGGCAACTGCCGACAGCGGTGCCAGCATCGTCAGACCCACGAGGGCGAGCACGGCGAGCAATCTCACGCGGTTTGAGTTCGAGCCTGCTTTCGTATCAAACATTGTGTTCATCCCCTGTTAGTGGCTACCGCTTCGTCAGATCCTTGTGGCAGCTCGAACAGAACGCCAGATTGTTCAACTGATCCTTCGCCAATAAGTCGGGCTGCGTGGAGGCGTGCGGCTGGTGGCACGACAGGCAACCGATCTGCGCCTGGACCTTCGTGATATTCGACGGATCCATCACATCCGCCACCGGATGTCCGTCGGTCGGGTGCCCTCGTCCGTACTTCAGTGGCAGGACCACCACTTTGTTCTTCGCGAAGTAATCTTCGGGCAACTTCACCCCACCGTTGAAAATCGTGATGACGTGCTCGGCCTCTAGCTTCTTCGGCTGCGAGTCGGCTCCGTGGCACTCGAGGCAAACGTCCTGTGCCTTCTGGGTCCGGAGCAAGTGTTCGTTATTGCCGCCATGCGGTTCGTGGCAAACCGCGCATCCTTCACGGAACGCCGGTTGGTGGACATGAGCTTTCTTGAACTGATCGGCCTGATCCGCATGGCATGTTAAACACGCGCTCACAGGATCAGGTTGCAGGAATCCCGGAGTGCTGCCCGCGTGCGGATTGTGGCAAGCGACGCAATCGCCCTGCGCGCCGGGGTGCTGAACCTTCGCTTTTTCAATCTTCTCCACCTGCTCGGAGTGGCAGGTGACGCACAGCGCCTTGGTGTCGGCGTTGGTCAGAACGACTTTCCCGTCCTTCGCTGGTGCATGGCAGACTTCGCACGTCTTATCCGCGAACGGCGGATGCGTGAACTTCTGCATCAGCTTCGGCCTGGTCGACTGATGCGGATCATGGCACTGAATGCAGTTCGCGCCTGCAAATGGTTGATCCGCGTGAGCCTTCTGCAGCGCGGCATCCTTCGTGTCATGACAATCCAGGCAAAGGGCCGGTGTGGCTTTCGTCAAATGGAAATCAAACTCCTGCTTACCCTTTTCTCCCGTTTTGTGCGTGACGTGGCAGGTCTCGCAACCCATGTCGAGCGCGGGATGGCGGCTGCCTTTCTCCGGAACATCGACGCCGATCTTGTGGCAACTCAGGCAGAGGTTTTCCTTTGCGTCTCCCGACGTCGCTTTGAGTAGCTGGTTCTTGTTATCGGAGGCGTGCGGATCGTGGCACTTGATGCAATCGCGAACCGCCGGACTGTGCACAACACCTTTGATCTCCTGAGCATTCTTGTCGGCATGGCAGGTGATACAGAGACCGGAGGGTGTGGTGGTGATCAGCTTTACTCGCGTGATGTCTTTGTTCACGCGGATTTCATGACAACTCGTGCATCCCATGGCGATCGCGGAATGCACCGCCTTACCCTTTCCCTTTTCCGCGTGACACTCAAGACATTTTGCAGAATCTGTGTTCTTGTCGAGCGGCACCGGATGCGTGCCGGCGAACAGGGGAAGAGAGCACACTAAGATTGCGAGCAGCAGTGGGAGCCAAGCTGCCGAACTCGAGTTTCGATTCTGTCGTTGCAACGGCACTTTCCGGATGCCTCCGCGGAGAACGATGCACGACCCTCGCCTTTATGGATAGCCGCCGCCTTTTTCGGATCGAAACGGGTAAGTGATTGCGAGTTCCGTACTTATCAAGGCGGCTGTACTCCTCTGCGACACCTTCCCTTGAGCCGGGCGAAAAGCCAATGGGCATTCTCCCGCAGCGCCCTTGGTGAAATGACCCAAGTAATCTGGCCGGGGAAAGAAACCGACCGGCGAGCTCACAGCTCAACGTCATCCGTTGCACAATTCTGCTTATGCGCGAAATCTCGGCTTTCTTCATTTGTTCTGAGTGATTTGGCCCAACGCCTCGCCGAAATCAAACCCTCCGCACACCGCAACCGTGACAAAACAAAGAGCGTTTCGTGTCGCCCTAAGTTGGCGGTGCAGTTGCACCCTCAAAAGCGGAGAGAGGGGAAACATATGGCTGGGGCATCGATCAGCATCCGACGCAGAATCTGGCAAACCCTGAGTTCGATCAAGACCGGGGTTATTCTCCTGATCATCGTCGTGATTCTGTCGGCGGCCGGAACCCTCGTTTTGCAGCGTCCCGTGACTGAAGCCGACGAGATGCAGCGTGCGTATTCCCCGCAAACGTTAGCTTTGCTTGATACTGTCGGCCTGACGGATGTTTTTCACGCGTGGTGGTTCGTCACACTGCTGATCCTTGTCAGCCTCAGCATCATTGCCGCGTCGATCGATCGCTTTCCAAACGCGTGGCGTTACCTCTCTCGTCCTTACAAATCGACGGATAAACCTTTTCGGCGCGCCCTCCCTACCCAGACTCAGATCCTGATTCCTGACGAGGAGACCGGCCTCGTCGCGGCTGAGCGCAGCTTGCACAGCATGGGATTCAAGCCGGAACGCGTCGTCGGCACTGACCGCCTATCGATCTTTGCGGAACGCAACCGGATTTCAGAGATGGCCGTGTACATCGTGCACGCCAGCCTGCTGCTGATCTTCCTCGGCGGAATCATCGACGCACTCTGGGGATGGCGAGGCTACGTCTCTTTGTCACAAGGGCAGCAAACCAGCATCGTCGGGCTGCGTGATGGCAAGAAGGAAGAGATGTCGTTTGCGATCCGATGCGACGGCGCCGGCCAGGAAAACTACAAAGACGGAAGTCCGAAGAAGTGGTGGTCGCAGCTCACTGTTGTTAAAGACGGCCAAGATATCCAGAAGAAAGAAATTGTTGTCAACGACCCCCTGGTGTATGGCGGCGTTCGAGTCTATCAGGCCAGCTATGGCCCGACCGGGAAGCTCGACAAGTTGTCGTTCACCGCTAGCGGCCGTGACGGAGCCAAGAAACAGATCTCGCTCCGAGTCGATCAAACCGCCGCTCTCGATGCGGACACCGACGTCAAACTAGCCGAGTTCATCCCCGACTACGTGGTGCGCGACAACCAGGTTTATACGCGGTCGAATGACGTTGAAAATCCTGCGGCTCACCTGGTGGTGACTTCCAAAAAGTCCGGCAAGCAAATCAATTTTTGGCTGCCGCCGATCGAAGGCTTCGCGGAAAACGAGCAGTCGCCGTATCAGTTCACCGTCGATGATCTGAAGATGGGCTACTTCACGGGCCTCGAGATTTCGCACGAGCCCGGCCAGTGGGGCGTTTGGGCGGGCGTGTTGCTGATGTGCGTCGGCCTCGGATTCGTGTTCTATGTGGCGCACACACGTTTTTGGGTGGTCCCGATTCGCGACGAAAAAGGACAGTTGGTTCTGTGGGTCGGCGGTACGGTCAACCGCAACCGCGACGCATTCGAGCAGCGCTTTCAGACGCTCACCGAAAAAATCAAGTCCGAGATGAAAACAGTCGTGAAATTACCAGCGAGTTCTGGGGCGCAAGTGGCCTCGCTGGCTTAAGACGAACATACGGAGGAGAAAATCATGTCTCGCGCACGGGCCGAACAGCAAACCCCCACGACGGGAAACACGCTCATCGTGATGGTGGGCCTGGGAGTCACCTTCCTGCTGTTCATGGCGTTCTTGAATGTCGTCAAAACCGGCCATCTGCTCAACGAGTCGAATCTGCTGTATGCGGCACTGATCTTCTACGCGGGAGCGGGCGCTCTTTACCTAGGCTTTGGCGTCACCGGAACAGACTCCTACGTGAAGTTTGCCTCCGTGGCGACCTGGGCGGGGCTCGCGGCCAACACCGGCGCTGTGATTCATCGCTGGTATGAAGCCGGCCATCCCCCGTTCGCCAGCATCTACGAAATGTTGTTGAGCTTCGTATGGACGCTGGCTGTCCTAACCTTGGTCGCAGAGAAAAAATATGGCGTTAAGGTAATCGGCACGGTCACGATGCCGGTGGCGATCGTCGGTGTCGTCCTGATGCAGCTCCTGCGAACTGACGTTCACCCGCTGGTCCCGGCCCTGCAATCCACGTGGCTGCATGTGCATGTGACTCTGGCCATGCTGGCATACGCTGCGTGCGCGCTCAGCTTCGCGCTGGCGATGATGTTCCTCATCCAGGACAAGGTGAAGACCGAGACGTTTCTCGCCGCCACCAGCTTGTTCACAGTCGGCGTCTACATCGGAATCCTCACTCGCTTTGAGAAGTGGGGCGGCCTGAGCTTGATCGCCTGGAACGCGCAGGAGAAGGCCGAAGTCTTCCTGCAACGCGGCGTGCGTTTGTTCGTGGTGGTTCCTGACCTCGGCTGGCTGATGCTGTTGGTCACGCTTGTGGTTGCTGCCCCGTTTGCGCTCTACCTCGTCGGCCGCGTGAAGCAAGACGAATCGTTCTACACCATCGCCAATCGAGCGGTATTCGTCAGCATCCTGCTGCAGGTTCTGGCGCTGGCGGTATTCCTGCTGCGTGCATCCAGCGGACAGTATCCATCGCTGGACGCAGAAGGCTTGCACGCCACCAGCCTCGCAGCCAGCCCGTTTATTCTCTCTGGACTTGTGGGTGGGATCTTCACGTCGCTGCTCTACCTGCTTCTGTTGTGGCGTCGGACCGATCTCGAACGCCTGTTGCCGACCGCCGACAACCTCGACCGCATTACCTACAAAACGATTTGTATTGCCTTCCCGCTGCTCACCCTGATGATTGCGGCCGGCGCTTATTGGGCCAATCGCACCTGGGGCTCCTATTGGAGTTGGGATCCGAAAGAAACCTGGGCGGCGATTACTTGGCTGGTATACGCCGGCTACCTTCATATGCGGATCACGCGTGGCTGGCGTGGACGCCGTGCGGCATACTTTGCCATCTTGGGATTCGCTGTGGTCATGTTTACGTTTTTTGGCGTGACGTATCTGTTGCCGGGAATGCATGCTTATGCATGACCGATGTGCCATCAGGTCACGAGGACCACAGTGATGGTCCGGGTGGTTGCAATGCGCAGGGAAGCGAACAACGGCCTTTCGACGATGCGCGTCAATTGGCAGGTCAAGATGGTCCTGCCGGTCGCATTCGTCCTGCTGAACGGCCTGATGCTGTTCCTGCTGGCGACCATCTCGCTCCGGGATCCTGAGCGGCACGAAGTCCTGATTGTCGCTGGCGTAGGGGCAGTCGCTATTTGCGCCGTGGTCCTGCTCGCGCTGGCCTACTTCGTCCAGCGGCCCATGGTCGAGTTGCAGGACAAAATTGCTCGCGTTGGAGAGGGCGATCTTAACGTTGGAGTTGCCTTCGCCAAACGCAACGACGAAATCGGTGACCTGGGGCGAAACTTCAACCGTATGGTGGTGCAGCTTCGCGAAAGCCGCGACGAAATCGAGCTATTGCACCGCACCCAGATGTCACGCGCCGAACACCTGGCTACGCTCGGCGAACTGGCTGCCGGTCTCGCCCATGAAATTCGCAATCCTCTCGCCGGGATCGCGGGCGTCATCGAAATCATCGGGCGTGACCTGCCCTCGACCAGTCCCGCGCGCGCAGTCGTGAAGGATGTTCGCCTGGAGATCGCGCAGATCAACCGGATCTTGACGGACCTCCTGCAGACCGCCCGTCCGCACCCTCCCGAAGTTCGGCCCAGCGACCTGAATGTCACGGTTGAGCACGCGGTGATGCTGGTACGCCAGCAGGTGCTGTCGAAGCCGATCAAGATCGAGCTCCAAAAAGACGCAACCCTTCCGACCATCGAACACGATAGCGATCAGATGCACCAGGTCCTCCTCAACCTGCTGCTGAACGCGGTGCAGGCGATCGAGGGCCCCGGCATCATCCGGGTCATACTATCGTCTTCGGACGGCAAGGCGATGATCACTGTTTCCGATACAGGACGCGGGATCGCTCCCGAGAATCTGCCTAATATCTTTCGCCCTTTCTACACAACCAAGGGCAATGGCACAGGGTTAGGCCTTTCGCTCGCCCGCCGGATCGTAGAAGGCCACCACGGACACATAGAGGTCAGCAGCGAGATCGGCATCGGGACGGAATTCCAGATCTTCCTGCCGTTGCGGCAGAGCGCTCCCGAAGCTGTTGCTTCCTAGGCCTGCCGTCTGCATTGCGCTAGCAAAGCCGCGATAGGGCTCAGTTCCTGCTTATAGGTGACCGACGCGTTTCCGCCTGTACCGTAGTAAGCTAATAGTTCATGCCAGCAGAGAAGATCCTCATCATCGACGACGAGCGCCTGGTGCGCTGGTCGCTTCGGCAGAAGTGTGAAGAATGGGGATACCACGTGGTTGAGGCGGAGTCTGGCGAGCCGGGTTTGAAGGTCGCGCAACACGAATCTCCGGACCTCGTGCTGCTCGATGTGCGCATGCCCGATCTCAGCGGCCTCGAAGTTCTCGATCAACTGAAAAAGAACGGCGACGCGCGCGCCGTCATCATGATCACCGCCGATCCTCAGCTCGATGACGTGAAGGCGGCACTCAAGCTGGGCGCCTACGACTTCGTCGGCAAGCCGCTCGACTTTGAAGAACTCCATGTCACCATCAAGAATGCGCTCGAGACCACGCGACTTCGCACCGAGGTACAGTCGCTTCGCGGCGAAATGCATCGGCGGGCCGGCTACCACAACGTCGTGGGCATCTCGGGCAAGATGATCGAACTTATGAACTTCGTCCGCAAAGTGGCGGCCAGCGAAGCGACCACGATCCTGATTCAGGGTGAGAGCGGAACCGGTAAAGACCTGATCGCCAAAGCGATTCATTACGAGAGTGCGCGCGCCGAAAAACCTTTCGTTGCCATCAACTGCTCCGCCATTCCTGAAACGCTCATGGAAGCCGAACTCTTCGGCCACGAAAAAGGAGCCTTCACCGATGCGAAGCAGATGAAGAAAGGCCTGTTCGAGATGGCCGACGGCGGCACGCTGTTTCTCGACGAGATCGGAGAACTGTCGCCCCTTTTGCAAGCCAAACTTCTTCGCGTGCTTGAAGATCAGGTAATACGGCGGGTGGGCGGCGTGCGCGACATGCAGGTCGACGTTCGCGTCATCGCGGCATCGAATCGCGATCTGGAAAAGGGCGTTCGCGACGGACAATTCCGCCAGGATCTCTACTATCGCTTAGCGATCATCGCGATCTTTATTCCGCCGCTGCGCGAGCGGAAAGAAGACATTCTGCCGCTGGTCGATTTCTTCATCGACCGCTACAACCGCAAGTTCAAGAAATCGATTCGCGGTATCGGCGACGACACGCGCCGGCTCTTGTTAACTCACACCTGGCCTGGCAACGTCCGCGAACTGAAGAACACGATCGAGCGCGCCATGATTCTCGAAGACGAACAGGTTCTGCGTCCGATGTATTTGCCGTTCTCGGTTGCCGATACCGGCGGCCGTACTCTCTTCGAACGCAGCGCCGCACCCGAGAATGGCCAGGCTCTGGCAAACGGGCGCATGCTGCCGCGTCTCTACATTCCCGACGGCGGTACTTCGCTCGAGGAAGTCGAGCGCGCCATGGTCGAGCTGGCGATGCGGCAAGCGAACAACAACCAGACGCAAGCCGCGAGACTCCTCGACATCAGCCGCGACGCCCTGCGTTACAAACTCAAGAAATTCGGCCTTATGCACGGCGAAGAAGAAGAGTCGCCGCAGTCGTCCCCAAATCCTTCCGGCGTCCGCTGAGGTCTTGGTAGCGCCGGCGTCCCGCCGGCCGTCGTGGAAGACGACCTTAGTTGTTAACGACGCACTCTGCCTTCGCTTGCCGAAAAAGCACATCGTCCTTGCGGGCGGACTTGCTGCAATCCGTCGCCTGCGGAGTATCGTCGCGATCGGGCTTTGCCAGCTTCGTATCAGGGGTGCCTTCAGGCACGCCGCACCGTTGCGTCACTCCATCGCGCCTTCAGGCGCCGAGACTTACCTCGTTGCCGCCTGCGGTCCTTCCCCGAAGCGTTGGGTTGCGTATCCGATAATCGTCCCCACAATCCCACCGGGGAGCATGATCTCAAAGTAGTAGTGATTCGGACCGGGTTGCATCGCCGCCACTGCGTACGCGAGCAGAAGTCCGATACCAAGCCCAAAAACGATCCCCAACGCGAGCGAATTCACCTTGCGCGCGAAAAATCCTATGAGCACGCCGCAGATCAGCCCCTTGACCGTCGATCCGATCACGATTCCGAGCAACTGGTTGCGCACAGCCGGCGTGAACCACGCGCTCAATCCGTCGAGCACCCCGAGAATTCCTCCCAGCAGCAAACCAAGCAGCGCTTTGTTCATTTGTCGTCTCCAGCGGGAGAAGCCCGCTCTATGGTTCTATTCCACGTGCTGCGAAAATCCTTTAGCGTGGCCGCCAAAAAATCAGCAAGGTCCGCGCGAGCACATACGCGAGCAGCAACAGGATCCAGACCTGGTTTCGGCGGATCCATCTCCACGCACGGCCAAGCGGCCCCTCCGGATACGCGTTGACCGATAGTCCGTCGAGGAAATGCGCTACATCCGACGCCAACTCGGGAACCGTCTGATAGCGCTCGACCGCATCGGTCGCGGTCGCTTTTTTTCCGATTGCCGCCATGGCCTTCGGCACGGGCGAGGCATCCGCAATCAAAAACTGCAGAATCGTCCCCAGCGAATAAACGTCTGCGCGTTGGTCGAGGCCGGCATCTCCGCGGACCTGCTCGGGGGCCATGTATCCGGGCGTGCCCAGAACGCTTCCATGTGCGGTCAGCTGTGTCGTTGAGTTTGCGTGTACGTCACCCGTCTTTCGATCCTCACCTTGACCTGTCGCCTCAACTGTTTGCAGCAACTTCGACAAGCCCCAATCCATGACCAGAACCTCCCCAAACGGCCCGATCATCACATTGGCGGGTTTCAGATCGCGATGCAGAACTCCATGAGCATGCGCAAAAGCGACGGGATCGCAAATGCGCAGGAAAATTCGCAGGCGATCGGAAAGGTTTGCCGTTGTGCCGAGATACTCGTCCAGCCGTTTTCCTTGCACGAGTTTCATCGTGTAATACGGACGCCCGTCCGACAGCACGCCCGCATCGTGCACCGGCACGATTCCAGGATGTTCAAGCTTCGCAATCACACGCGCTTCCTGCAGCAAACGCGCAGACAGCATGCCATCCGCGTCCGGCACGCTGATTACCTTGAGCGCGACCCTTCGCTCGAGTTCGGTATCTTCCACGCAGAACACACCGCCCATGCCGCCTTGGCCGAGCTTTTCGACAAGCTGGTAGCGGGTCCCGCTCAGATCAGGGACGTCCGCCGCCTCGCGCAAGCGGTCCATCGCAGAGTCGCTCAGATAGCGCGTCACGGCTTCACTCCGAGCAGCGTCTGGGCCTCACGCCGGAACTCTTCTTCTGTTGCAGTCATTGCTCGAAGTTCGTCCAGTACGACGCGGCGGAATTCCCGGCGCGCATAGGCGAGATAGTTCGTTACATCGGTCGGCTTGATCCCAAACCGCTGACCGACTTCCTGGTAGGTGAGCGCCTTGCCGCCTTCCTCTACGTCGTACAATTCAAGGAGTTGGAAGTGAAGCGACTTGTTCTTTTCGTCACATTCGCGTTTTAGCCGGTCCAGCGCCAATCCGAAGAGACTGCGCGCAAATTCGCGGGCGAACAGAGTTTCGGGATCGCCGGGCGCTGCAATCTGGAGGGATCGAATTTCGCCCTCTGCGGATTCGAAGTCGAGCGGAACAAATGTTTGATCGCCGCCCCTCTTGACGCGCTGCGCCGCCTTGTCCTCGTTCATCACAAGGCCGTCCACGCAAACACGAAGGTAGGTTCGCAGCCGGGCGCGCGCGGGATCAAAGCGATCCAACAGTCGTCTCTCGATCAGGTGGATGAAGAAGTCCTGGGTCAGGTCCTTGGCCGGTTCACTCTCCTTTTTCCAATGCAAGCGGATGTACTTATAAACAGGCTTCCAATAGGCGCCGATCAGCGCATCCAAAGCGCGTTCTCGGTCTTGCTGATTTCCGCTGCGGGCTCCCTCAACCAGGGAGAATCGTGTGCAAGGGAACTGATGCTGAGCTCCGCCGATGCTCGTATCGCGCGCCATTGCGGTGAACTCAGCGGAGTGTACGCGGAGAAAAAGCATGGCACAAGCCAGGTGGTGGCTTGAGCCAAGCTATCGAATAAGCAGCAGAAGAGTGGAGGTCAGGAGCCGTGAACGACCAGCCACTAGCGACCAGCCACAAGCGACCAGCTACGAGCCATGAGCACCCAGCCAAGAAGAAAGGGGAGATCCGACCGAATCTCCCCTGGGGGCGCCGCCATTAGGAGCGGATGATAGGCGCCCAATGATTAAATTGTGTGCCGGCGGTCGCCTTTTCGGGCATTTCCAGATGGAACAGGCGATGAACCACAGCGGTCATCTGCTCCTGCGCCACCTTTTCCGGAGACTCTTTGAGTTCGCGAGCCAGCGAACCAGCAATCTTACGAGTAATGCGCGCTGCAACTTCCCCGAATAATGCATCCTGGTCTTTGGAAAACGGCCCGCACTCGTGCTTGAAAGACTCCAGTTCCTGCCGGCAAATCTCGTCCAACCGCGCGCGGAGCGCCACGATGGTGGGCACCACGCGTTCCGATAAAAGTCTGCGCCGAAACCCCTGCGCTTCGTCTTCGACAATCTTCTGCGCCTCGATCGCCGCCGCTTCCCGCTCGCCCGAATTGTGCGCAACCACGCGCTCCAGGTCATCAAGATCGTAAAGAAATGCCCCTTCAATCTCGCGAACCGTGGGATCAACATCTCTAGGCAGCGCAATATCCGCCAGGACCAACGGGCGCGAGCCACGCTGGGCGATGATCGATTCGGCTTCGGCGCGGGTCAGAACGTAATGCGGGCAGGACGTAGAACTGATCACGATGTCCGCCGCCGCCAGATGTTCCCAGCGATCCTCAAATCGAGCCGCGGTTCCGCCCAGTGTGGTTGCCAATTCCTGCGCGTGTTCAAG